>Ga0207985_1000030_pt1 | contig 38898 bp, 42 predicted proteins | sample ETNtaG_3_FD_185761 | JGI IMG/M metagenome (GOLD analysis project Ga0207985, IMG submission 185761) | Marine microbial and viral communities from oxygen minimum zone, Eastern Pacific Ocean - ETNP201302SV84 (SPAdes) (version 2) | ecosystem: Environmental > Aquatic > Marine > Unclassified ...
ATTTAATGTTTAAAACAAATGTTGGTCCTATTGAAGATGAGAACAGCTATGCATATCTAAGACCTGAAACCGCACAACAAATTTTTACAAATTTCAAAAATGTCTTGAATTCAAATCCAAAGAAAATACCATTTGGCATTGCACAAATTGGTAAAGCATTTAGAAATGAAATAACTCCAAGAAATTTCATCTTTAGAGTAAGAGAATTTGAACAAATGGAATTGGAATTCTTTGTTAAAAAAGGTGATGACGAGGAATGGCACACATATTGGCTGGAAAAAAGAATAGAGTGGTGGAGCAAACAAGGGGTTGCGAAAGATAAAATAAAAATTCTTAATGTACCGGAAGACGAGCTGTCCCATTATTCAAAAGGAACCTATGACTTAATGTATGAATTTCCTCATGGCGTTGAGGAATTGGAAGGTATCGCAAACAGAACTGATTTTGATTTAGGGTCTCACTCTAAAAATCAAGAAGATTACCAAATTGATGCAAAAGTAATCAAAAACAATGAATCAAATGAAAAACTTGTTTTTACTGATAGTGAGACAAACGAAACATATATACCTTACGTAATAGAACCCTCAGCAGGTGTTGAGAGAGGTATGCTAGCTATACTTAATGAGGCATACAACGAAGAAGTGCTAGAAAACGGAAAAACAAGAACATTGCTCAAATTAAAACCTCATCTATCCCCTGTAAAAGTTGCAGTAATACCTTTGAAAAAAAATGATGAAAAAATAGTCAGTTATGCAAAGGAAATTAAGAGAAAAATACAAAGATTAAATATTGGAAGAGTAGTTCTAGAAAATACAGGTAATATTGGCAAAAGTTACAGAAAACATGATGAAATAGGAACACCAATTTGTTTAACAATAGATTTTGAAAGTCTAGAAAACAACAGCTTTACCAAAAGGGATAGAGATACGATGAAACAAGAAAGAATTGATATTGAAACACTGATAAAGCACATAAAAATATCATAAGTAGACATTTGTTTATTTTAATAAGAAGTTTGACGTTCCAGCTGATATTTTACATATCACTAGTTATTATGTGTTTATTTTTAATTTTAATTTTACCAATAAGTAATATAAAAAGTAGACATATGTTTGTTAGTAAATATATTTTACTTTTATTAATAGCATTAAAATATATTTGCAAAATAACCTACAGGGTTCATGGTTTAGAAAATCTTAAAAATCTTCCCACAGTTTTTGTGGCTAATCACCAAGGTGTTTGGGAAGTTCTTTATCTTATGACACTAACAAATCCAACAATCCCAATTGTAAAAAAAGAATTATTGGTAATTCCTTTTTTTGGTTGGGGGCTATCACTATTACAACCCATTCCAATTAATAGAGAAAAAACGGTTACCAGTCTTAAAAAAGTTATTAAAAAGGGTAAGGAAAAAATTAATAAAAAATTTTCAATTTTAGTTTTTCCAGAGGGCACAAGAGTTAGTCCAAATGCAAAAGATGTTGTGATTAAACGAAGTGCTTTAGAGCTGGCAAAACAATCAAATACCAGTATTACACCCATTTATCACAATTCAGGAAGATACTGGCTTAATAAATCTTTAATAAAAAAACCTGGACAAATTGAGGTATTCATAGGAAAACAAATTAGGTCTAATGAAACGAATAACCTAAAAGTACATATAGAAAATTGGATGAAAAAGAAAATTAGGGTCTTAAATATCTAAATTTGATACTAATTTTGCATTCTCATCTAAAAATTCACGTCTCGGCTCTACTTGGTCACCCATTAAAATTTCAAAATATTGCCCTGCTTCATTGGCATCTTCAATTTTTACCTTCATCATCCTTCTATTTTCAGGATCCATAGTAGTCGTCCAAAGTTGGTCTGGATTCATCTCTCCTAGTCCTTTATATCTTTGTATATCAATGCCTCTGGAGCCACCTTTCGAGTATTCTTTAACTAATTTTTCTTTTTCTTTTTCCGATGATGCATAGGAACTAGTTTTTCCTTTTGTTACTTTATAAAGAGGTGGGAGAGCAATATAAATATGTCCATTATCTAATAGATCAAACATTTGCCGGTAGAAAAAAGTTAATAGCAAAGTTCTAATATGTGAACCGTCTACATCAGCATCTGTCATAATAATTATTCTGTGGTATCTCAATTTTTCAATATCAAATTCATCATTTCCGATACCACACCCCAAAGCTGTAACTAGAGTGCCAATTTCCTGTGAAGACAGAACTTTATCTAGCCTGGCTTTTTCAACATTTAGAATTTTTCCTTTTAAAGGAAGTATTGCTTGATTGTGTCTGTTTCTACCTTGTTTAGCTGAGCCTCCTGCTGAGTCACCTTCTACAATGTAGAGCTCAGACAATGTAGGATCTTTTTCCTGACAATCAGCTAACTTGCCTGGAAGACCAGCTACTTCTAAAACACCCTTCCTTCGAGTCATCTCTCTAGCTTTTCTTGCAGCTTCTCTTGCATGAGCTGCCTCAGATATTTTCGTTAAAATAGCCATTGCTTCTTTTGGGTTTTCAAGCAAATAATCGTTAAAGTTTTTACTAAAGATATTACTCACAACTGACTCCACCTCAGAAGACACTAATTTTTCTTTGGTCTGAGATGAGAACTTAGGGTCTGGAATTTTTACAGAAACCACTGCTGTTAAACCCTCTCTGACATCCTCTCCTAAAAGCTCAACAGGATTTTTTTTGTTTAACTCTTCTTTCTTGATGAATGATTTCATTACCCTAGTTAAACTTGATCTAAAACCAGATAAGTGTGTGCCACCATCTTTTTGTGGAATGTTATTTGTATAACATAAAACATTTTCAGAGTAGGAGTCGTTCCATTGCAAAGCTATTTCAACACTGAGACCATCTTGCTTCCCTTCACAATGAAATATTTCTGAAATATTCTGCTTTCTGCCACCAAGATACTTAATGTAACTACTTAGACCACCTTTATTATTATATTTCTTAACTTTTCCTGTTCTTTTATCTATAACTTCAATATTCACACCCGCATTCAAAAAAGACAACTCCCTTATTCTTTTATTTATTTTTTCTGCATCAAATTTAGTATCAGAAAAAATTTCTTTTGATGGTACAAATGTAATTTCAGTACCTGTTTCTTTAGAATTCTTTATTTTTTTTATTTTAGAAACAGGCTTGCCCTCTTTATAATCTTGTTCATAGTAGCCACCATCTCTCCAAATTCTAAGTTTGAGTTCCTTTGAAAGTGCGTTAACTACAGACACTCCTACACCATGTAGTCCTCCTGAAACCTTGTACGAATTATCATCAAATTTTCCACCCGAGTGAAGTGTTGTCATAATAAGCTCGGCAGCTGGTATCTTTTCTTTTTTGTGGGTATCAACTGGAATTCCTCTTCCGTTATCCTTTACACTCACAGACCCGTTTTTATTTATTATTATTTGAATTATGCTGCAATGACCTGCCATGGCTTCATCAATGCAATTATCCACTACCTCGAAAACCATATGATGGAGGCCTGATCCATCATCTGTATCACCAATATACATGCCAGGTCTTTTTTTAACTGCCTCAAGACCTTTTAGTACTTGGATGTTTGATGAGTCGTAGGATTCTTTTTTCTTTGTCATTTACTAAATTGTTCCACGTGGAACTTTTGTGATATCAAATCACTATTTACTATTTTACTATTAAATACATCACTTATGTTTGAAAAAAACAATTGATTTTCTGAAAGGGAAAGAAATTTCAAAAGCTCATTGTAAAAAACTTCATCAAGCTCTGAGCCAAGGTCATCAATAATCAATATTGGAGAGGAATTATAGTGCCTTGTTATGGTCTTATTTATTGCAGCACACCAGACGATAGCTAAAAGCTTTTGTTCTCCTCTAGAGAGCCTATTTTTAACATCGTCATCACAAAAGAAAAATTTAATATCTGATCTATGTGGTCCAATATTTGTAGTCTTTGTTCTTAGGTCTCTTTGTCTGCCTTCAAATAATGCTGACCTAAAATCCTGAGTTTCTTTCCACCCAGAATGAAGCTCTATGCTGATATCTTTGACGATTTTATAACAATCAGCACCATCCAAGAGTTTGCTCATTAAATAAAATTCATTTGTAAGAAGCTCAAAAAAATTGTTTCTTTCATTACAAATGTCTGCAGCCGCTTGAGCAAGCAATTGGTCCCATGTATCTAGATCTGGTAAATGTGTGTGTTTCAATGCATTATTTCTTTGGGATAGAACTTTGTTATAACGAAAAAAATTTGCTGAATAATCTCTTTTTGCTGCAATTAATGCCCTATCCATTATTTTTCTTCTGTAGCTTGGGGACTCAGAAAACAATGAAAAGGTTTTATTATCTAGTTGTGTAGAAGGCATTCTTCTAAAAAGGTCTATTGAGTTAGCTTTTGCACTGTTAATTAGAAGTTGAATTGAATTATTAGTATTCTTTTTTATCTCTAAAATACTGCTATCTGACAAAGTTGAAGAAATAATAAAATGTTCGGTATTTTTTTTTATACATTGTTTTGTGTTTGGTGTTTTGAAAGATCTACCTGTTGAGCACAAATAGATTGCCTCTAAAATAGATGTCTTACCTGAACCATTACGACCATAAAAAAAATTAATTGACTCGGAAAAGTCTAATTTAGCAGTTTTAAAACACCTAAAATGTTTTAGTTTTAGTGAAGTGATTGACACGTCTAGTAGTTAGCTGCTTTCAGATGGTTCTATTGCAGGTGTTACAACTGGAACTATTGCGGCTATGAAAAATTTTGTGTGATCTTTGCCCTCATGTTTTAAAATCCACCTATATTTAACTGAATCACTTTTTTTATTTAACTCGAAAAAAACCATTATTTCAGTTATTTCTGAACCCATGACAGACAATGCATCTAACAAATATCTTACATTAAAAATGACTTGTATTTCCTCCCCATCATAGGTCGCATCTATTGATTCACTACTTTTCTCAGCTGACATTCTATTTAAACTTTCTATGTAAATTTTATTTTGAGAGCAAGTGAGCATGACTTCCCTCATCTCAGAGTTAGCAAGCAAAGAAGCTCTGTTTAGAGCATCTGAAAAATCTTTAGTGTTTACTTTTAAAAGAGAAAACTCAGAGGGGTTGATTGCCGTTTGATATGGCACAAAAGGTTTGAGGATAAGGCTTGACTTAAGTTCAACGGATTTTGTTTTTAAGATTAAGTTATTTTTGCCAATTGAAAATTTAATGTCCTCTTGAGACCCTGAAATAATCTTGCTTATTTCGGTTACTGCCCTTCTTGGGACGATACAAGAGGCAGTCTGATCAACTTGCGAAGACGCTTTTTCTTTTGAAGACGATATTCTGTGTCCATCGTAGGTGGTGGCAGACATCTCATTGTTTGAAAACTCAAACAAAATCCCGTCCACAAGTTTCGTATTAAGGCCACCCGTTCTTGGCATTGATATTAAAGTCCTTGAAATCAAATCAGTCAGACTTTGCGAGGTTATTGAGACTTGTGTGGTGTCCTCATTATTTACAGTAAAAACTGGAAAGTCTTCACTTGGGAAATTGGAAAGCTCCCAACTTCCTCCGGTTGTTTTAATTTTTAACTTGTTGCCATCTAAAAAAACATTAATGTCTTCTTTATCTGGCAAAAGTCTAAAAAGTTCATTAACTTTTTTAGCGTTAACACAGGTTGCTCCTTTTGTTTTTATTTTGGATGAAGGACATGATGCAATTATTTGGGACTGTCTGTCTGATGTTGTAAAAGTAATATCTTCGTCTCCAACATCGATTTTTACATTTTCTGTGAGTGGGCTATCCCCTTTTGTTGCAAGTCCTATACACTTGTTTAGGGCCGCAAGCATTTCATCTTTACTTATTAAAAAATTCATTAATTGGTTAACGTTCTTGTTAGATTCCTATAATCTTCTTCTAAAGAAGAGTTTTCTGCTCTTAATTCTTTAATTTTATTACATGCATGAATAACGGTAGTATGATCTCTTCCATTAAAGCTTTCACCAATTTCCGGCAAACTGTGATTGGTCAACTCTTTAGTAAGGGCCATAGCAAGTTGTCTGGGTCTGGTAATAGATCTGCTTCTTCTTTTTGAAAGAAGGTCCGAAAGTTTTATATTGTAATACTCGGCAACTGTTTTTTGAATGTTTTCAACGCTTACCATCTTTGCCGAAATAACAAACAAATCTTTAAGCGCATCCTTCACAAGAGCTAAATCTATTTCTTGGTTGGTAAACCTTGAGTTTGCAGCAACCCTTTTTAATGCGCCCTCTAACTCCCTTATATTGGAGCGAATTCTCTGCGCTATATAAATTGCACAGTCATTGGGCAAAACCAAACCCATTAATGATGCCTTTTTTAAAAGAACAGCAGCTCTGGTTTCTAATTCTGGAGGGTCAATCACCACAGGTAGCCCCCAACCAAGTCGTGATTTCAACCTTTCCTCTAAACCATCAATTTCTTTGGGGTATTTATCACAAGTTAAAACCATTTGATTGTTTCTGTCCAAAAGCGCATTAAAAGTGTGGAAAAACTCTTCTTGTGATTGCTCCTTGCCAGCAAAAAACTGAATATCATCAATTAGAAGTGCGTCTGCAGTTCTGTAAAAGCTCTTAAATTCATTTATAGCATTTAACTGTATGGCCTTGACCATGTCTGCAACAAACTTTTCTGAATGGACATAAACCACTTTTTTGTTATGGTCTTTTTTTAAGATTGCATTGCCAACTGCATGCATTAAATGGGTCTTGCCAAGACCAACACCACCATAAATAAATAATGGGTTATAGTCTCCAGAAGGATTTTGAGCAACTTGTTGTGATGCAGCTAGTGCAATATGGTTTGATTTTCCTTCAACAAAGTTCTCAAATATAAAGTTTTTAACAAGCCCAGTATCAGGAGAAGAGTGCTCTTTTTTCTTTATAACGTATTTATCAACAAATGTCTCGTTGTTGGTGTTGATAATATTTAAACTTATGTTGCTTTTTTGCAGGATTTTTTCTATCTCTTCAGCAAAATTTTTCCTTACATAGTTGAAAATGAAATTGTTGGGAGCTCTGAGCTCAAGTTTGTTGTTTTTCAGATCTCCCCTCAATGGTTTGATCCATGTATCAAACTCTTCTTTATTAATCCTTTTTGAAAGTTCTTTTGTTACTTGTTCCCAGTTGCTTATCATTTAATACTCGAATTGAAACAGTCTATCAAAATTGAACAAGATATCTACATAATAAGTGATAGTATTTCTTGTGGATAACTTGTTAGTAAGGTTTTTGGTTATATTTCTTCAATAAATTCCTTTTTTATGTATAATTCATTTCTCATTTTACTAAATATCATGAAAAGAACTTATCAACCCAGCAATTTAAAAAGAAAAAGAACGCATGGTTTTCGAGCAAGGATGGCCACAAAAGCTGGAAGAGAAGTTATTTCCAGAAGAAGAAGAAAGGGCAGAAAAGTACTCTCAGCTTAATTGGTGGTTCACATCAAACACATTTACAATTCAAAATTATTTAGTTGCAAGCTTACAAATGACTCAATTATAAAAATTTCAGTTTCGAAAAAAATTTTTAAACGAGCGGTTGACAGAAACCGGATCAAAAGAGTTATTAAAGAGGGGTGCGCCAAAGTTGGATTCGAAAAAAGTTTAGGTATAAATTTTTACCCAAAAAGCGCTTTTTTATCTTATAAACACAAAGAGGTTTATAATGAAATTTTACTATTAAAAGAAAGGTTGAACTTAATAATATGACAACAAGATATTTATATTTGGTTTTTGTTGCTTTGTTTGCATACTTGCTTTTCTTTTCCTATACTTCTGAGCAAAAACAAAGCAAAGAAAACTCTTTAAGCAAAGTGAGTGCTAACTATAAAGATTCTGAATTAATCCGTAATTCGGTACTTATTCAAAATGATTCACTGGAAATTTATGTTGACCCAGCTTCTGGAAATGTTGTTTCCTCCTCTTTAAAAAAATATCCCTTAACAAAAGGTGCTGATACCGGTGTAAGGGTTTTTGGAAAAGACGTTTCTGCTGGTTTTGAGTTTTATCTTAAAACTGGGTTTACGGGGTTGACAAACGAAGAGTACAAAGTAGAAAACAAAGGTGATGATTTTATTGTGCTTAGTTCAGGGCTTGTCAAAAAGAAAATCTCTATCGTTAATGATTATGAATTGCTCATAAAAGATGATGTCGTTAACCAAAATCTCTCGCCTGGCAGGCCTTATGCTGCAATGTACCGAACAGATGAAAGAGCTTTAGATGGAGATGATGGGTTTATTTCAAATAGTTCTTTTTTGGGTGTTGCTTTTAACACTGAAGATGACCCTTACGACAGCTATAGGTTTAGGTCGATTGACTCTCAAGAATTTAAAGAACAGGGTGGGTGGGTTGCGCTAATACAAAAATATTTTATGGCCGCCCTCATTGGAAGTAAAGATGAGTATTACACTTATTTTGCAAGAGAGCCGGCTAACCAAAATGGTTTGTATAGTTTTGGTTATTCTGTTGATCCTTTAAGCGGTTACCTTGAGTATGAAAGTTTTACTCATAGGGTTTTCGTTGGCCCAAAAACCAGGGAGGACTTGCTTAAACGTGCGCCCGACCTGGAGCTTGCTATAGATATGGGCTGGTTTTGGTTTTTGGCTCAGCCGCTCTCTTCACTTTTAAGCTTTATCAATAGCTTTATTGGAAATTGGGGGGTCTCCATCATAATACTGACAGCTCTTATCAAAATTTTATTTTGGCCTCTCACTGGTATGGGTTTTAGATCGATGGGAAAAATGCGGGCAATAACTCCCGAGCTTAAGTCCATCCAAGACAGATATAAAAACGATAGGCAGAAGCTTTCCTCCGAAATGATGGCGCTTTATAAGCGAGAGGGGGTTAACCCCTTGGGGGGTTGTTTTCCACTTCTGGCATCATTTCCTTTTTTTATAGCTTTGTTTTTTGTCCTAAGGGAGAGTTTAGAATTAAGACATGCTCCTTTTGCTTTTTGGTTAACAGATCTGTCAGCCCCTGACCCATTCTTTGTTCTGCCTTTGGTCATGGCTTTGCTCATGTTTTTAACGACAAAACTAAATCCAACCCCTCCTAATGCAGACCCAACACAAATGATGGTAATGAAATTTATGCCTGTGGGCATATCGATAATTTTTATTTTTTTCCCTTCTGGTTTAGTTCTTTACAGTGTTGCAAACTCTGGAATTCAATTAATACAACAAACTCTTTTATACAGAGAGGTTGGTGGTTTAAAAAACTAGCTTATGGGCACTATTTTTGCGCTTGCAACACCTGTTGGCCAATCCCCTATTTGTGTATTTAGGGTAACCGGTCCAGGTTGCCTAACCTCTCTTTGTGAGATTTTAGACTCTGATGTCGATAAGGCTAGGCTCTTCTACAAACGGAGTCTTGTTTGGCAGGGGTCTTTCGTTGATACTATTGGTCTTGTTTTTTTTGAATCGCCTTCGAGTTTTACCGGTGAAGATTCTTTCGAGGTTTATGCTCATGGAAGTTTACCAATTATGTCCAAAATTGTTTCTGTTTTCGAGGGTTGTGGTTTCACAGAGGCTGGTCCTGGTGAGTTTTCCTTGCGAGCTTTTAAAAATAATAAAATTAGTCTGGTTGAGGCTGAATCCATAAACGATTTAATAAGGTCTGGGTCGAGCAACGAGGCTGCGGCTATATCTAGTGTGTTTTCAGGGCGTTTTGAGTCACAAATTAACACTCTGTCAGAACGAATTGACAGCCTAAGAGTTTTAGTTGAGGGGGCAATTGATTTTTCTGATGAAGATGAAGATTTTGAGTCTCATTTATCGTCTGTGTTGCCTAAGTTTGGTTTGTTATTAGATGATCTTGTTGCTTTCTTTGGGGGTTTTGCTTTTCGTGAAGAAGTCTTTTCGAGAAAGAAAGTTGTTATAGTGGGGCCACCAAATGTTGGGAAGTCTTCGATATTTAACAGGTTGTTGGGTTTTGAAAGGTCTATTGTAAGTGACACTCCCGGAACAACGAGAGATTTCATCGCTTCTGGTTTTATGTCAGAGGGTTTTTCATTTGATTTGATTGATACCGCAGGTTTGCGAGTTACTAAAGATGACATTGAGTCTAGTGGAATTTCTTTTGCTAAAAAGGAACTTAAGGAAGCTGATGGGGTTGTGATTGTTGTTGACTATAAAACATTAGGAGAGTTGGATGACTTAAGGGAAACTGTTGTTTCTTGTGGAGTTGAAAATATACATGTTGTCTTAAACAAGTCGGACTTGAAAAAGCCCAAGAACTTCCCTGGACACTACATTTCAGCTCTTACTGGTGAAAATTTCTTCAAACTAAGAAACACTCTTGCAGATTTGGTTTCAGATCAACCCCTAGATAAAAACCAATCTTTCATGGTAAGAAAAAGATGTTCTTTTTTGTTCGAAAGTTGTATTGAGCATTTAAAAAATGCTATTAACAAACTGGAAAATGATGGGTTTTCTGAGGCTGCAGATATTGTTGCTGAAGACCTTCGTTTGTGCAGATCAAGCTTGGATGAAGTTGTGGGGAAGAAGTTGCCCGATGATGTCTTGGGTGACATTTTCTCCACATTTTGTATTGGTAAGTAGTTATCATCCTGTAGAAAGTTTGTTTATAAATTTTGTCGGTTTTTTTTGTCCACAGAAAATTAAGATTCTTTTGCGGGTTGTTTACATTACTTATATGCAAGTTTATTTTGTCGTAAAGTTTTTGATAGCTTTGATCTTTACGGTGTTATCCACAGAAAAAGCAAGCCTAATAATAATAACAATAAATATATATATATTTATATTATTATAAACAAATGAATTTTGAGTTTGATGCTGTTGTCGTAGGTGGTGGGCATGCCGGGTATGAGGCTGCGCACGCTTTGCATAGGAAAGGGTTGAGGGCAGCAATGATAACACTTGATAAATCTAAAGTGGGTCAGATGTCTTGCAACCCAGCAATAGGAGGTTTAGGAAAAACCCACTTGGTTAGAGAGATTGATGCTTGCGGTGGCATAATTGCCGAGGCAACTGATCTTTCAGGTATTCAGTACAGAACATTAAACTCAAGGAAAGGTGCTTCTGTCCAATCGCTAAGAACTCAATGTGATAGACAAAAGTTTGCTGAATCAATCCAAGAAATACTTCAAAGGACAAGTATTGAAACCTTTGAAGATGAAGTAGTAGACCTTTTAATTGAAAACCAAACGGTGTTTGGGGTTGAAGGTATAAAAAGGAGGTATTCTGCAAAAACCGTAATTCTCACAACAGGGACTTTTTTAAATGGGATTATGTTTTATGGAGACAAACAAGTTGATGGGGGTAGACACACAGAAGAAGCATCAAAAAAACTAGCAAAACGATTATCGAGTTTTAAACTACCTATGGGGAGGTTAAAAACAGGGACACCAGCTCGAATTAAAACATCAACAATTGACCTTTCAACAATGGAAGAGCAACCAGGAGAAACTCCCATCCCACAAATGTCCTTGAGAGAAAAAGCAAAACACCTTCCCCAAATAAGTTGTTTTATAACAAGAACCAACACCAAGACACACAAAATCATCGCCAAAAACATTCAACAATCTGCTATGTTCTCAGGGAAAATTAAAGGTATTGGGCCTAGATATTGCCCTTCTATAGAAGACAAAGTGGCAAAATTTCCTAACAAAGACAGTCATCAAATATTCATAGAGCCAGAGGGGCTAACAGTAGACCTTGCTTACCCAAATGGCATTTCATCAAGCTTGCCAACCAAAGTACAAGATGAATTCATAAGAACGATAAAAGGTTTGGAGAACTGTGAGATCACTAACTATGGCTATGCTGTTGAATATGATTTTGTTGACCCAAGAGCACTTAGAAAAACCCTAGAGCTTAAAAACATCAACAACCTTTTTCTGGCGGGGCAAATAAATGGAACCACAGGCTATGAAGAAGCAGCAGCACAAGGTTTGGTTGCTGGAATCAATGCAGCACAAAAAATTCTGAATGAGGAGGAGGTGTTTTTTGAAAGAAGCAACTCTTATATAGGAGTTTTAGTTGACGACCTCACAAACCATGGTGTTACCGAGCCTTATAGAATGTTTACATCAAGAGCGGAGCATCGACTTATGCTTTCTCAAGACAATGCCGAGCAAAGGCTGACCAAACTTCTATTTGAAAAAGGGTTTGTTGACAACAAACATTTGGAGAGTTTTAAATCAAAAGAGCTAGCATATAAAACATTTGTTCAAGAAAACCATAAACGCAAAGTTAAAATAGGCAACCAAACAAAACAACTTCAAGAAGCTCTAAAAAACCCGCAAATTAACAAACAAGACCTGTTAACACAACTTGACAGCACAGACCAAACCAACTTCGAAAGGTTTGCAAATCAAAAAAAATATGAAGGGTATATTAAGCGACAACAAGCACAAATAGAAAAAGACAAAAAAAACCACAAAAAACCGATTCCAAACAGCCTCAAATATGAAAAAATCTTAGGACTTTCTAACGAGGCAATAGAAAAACTTAACCAAACCAAACCCGAAACATTGGGAGACGCGGCCCGTCTTGAGGGCATAACCCCCGCAACAATATCAATAATTTCATTGGAAATATTGAAATACGAAAAAACCAACTCTAGAAAAGTAAAAATAAAAAAATGAACCTTAAAGATAAAGTTCTTCTACCTTGTGGTAAATCTATTAAAAACAGGATTTGTAAAGCGGCTATGACAGAAAGGATTGCTAGAGCTGATAATTTTGCTAACCAAAAACACTTAAAGCTATACAGAACTTGGTCAGAGGGAGAGATAGGTGTTTTGTTAACCGGCAACGTGCAGATTGACAGAAACCACCTAGAGGGACCGGCCAATGTCTGTATCGAAGAAAACACCTACAAGAAACAACTACCCCTTTTAAAAAAATGGGCAGAAGAAGGCACTAGGAACAACACACACTTGTGGATGCAAATATCTCATGCGGGCAGACAAACACCCGGAGAGATTAACACCTCTCCAAAAGCCCCCTCATCTGTTCCTTTAAAAATACCTGGCAAAAAATTTGGGAAACCAAAAGCATTAACATCAACAGAAATTAAAGAGATTATTAAGAAATTTACTTTTGTTGCCAAAGTAGCCCGTGAGTCCGGGTTTACAGGAGTGCAGATCCACTCCGCACACGGCTATCTTCTTTCGGAGTTTTTATCGCCCGATATAAACCTTAGAAACGATGAGTGGGGAGGGTCAATTGAAAACAGGACTAGAATACATGTAGAAATAATTAAAAGTATAAGACAAGAGCTAGGCACAGACTTTCCGATTTCAGTAAAAATGAATTCTGCAGACTTTCAGAAAGGAGGCTTTACACCAGAAGAGGCTGTTGTAGCAGCTAAGATTATAGAGTTGGCAGGAGTTGATAACATAGAAGTTTCCGGGGGCACTTATGAGCAACCCAAGCTTTTGGGTTTGGACAAAGTCAGCGTTCAACCCAAAAGAAGCGAGATAAGAAAAAACAGCACTATAGCAAGGGAGGCCTACTTTCTTAAATATGCCGAAGACATCAAAAAACACACGACAGTCCCCTTGATGGTTACCGGAGGATTTAGGACAAAAGAGGGTATGGAAAGAGCTATCAAAAGCAGGGCTTGTGAAATAATTGGGGTCGGAAGACCTTTGTGTGCAAACCCCTTTGCCATCAAAGACCTGTTTGAGGGAAAGATCGACCATTTACCATCATATGAAAAAACTCTTTCGCTTGGCCCCGGCCCCCTTTCTCTATCTAGCCCCTTCAGAATAATACAAGCCCTGAATGCTTTTGGTGCCCAAGCTTGGTTTTATCAGCAAATAAAAAGAATGGGGAACAACAAGACACCAAACCTAAAAATGGGGCTATTCTCTGCGTTTAGAAGAGATGCAAGAGAAGACAAAGAAGCCTTCCGAAAACTAAAAAACAAAACAACAACACACACTTAAAATTGACAGAAGAACCTATAAAAAAAGCAATCGCGGAAATAAAACTCTTTAACAAAAAACACAACCTTATAGCTAGGGGGTCTTTAAACCAACAAGTCGAAGAATCTGTCAAAGAGGGTGCCCAACTTGCTCTCATCCTTCAAGACAAAGAAAGTATTTTAGACCTTGGTGCTGGCTCTGGCTTGGTTGGCATTACACTTGCCACCAAAATCCCTGCAGCCAAAATCCTTTTGAGCGAAAGCAATAAAAAAAAAGCATATCACCTTAAAAGAATGATAAGAGCAACACAACTCTCAAACATTGAGGTGTTTTCGCGGCCACCCATAAACAAAAAAATTAAAGTACAAGCCATAACCACAAAAGCATTCAAAACGATAAAAGACACGCTCGATTTGTTGGACAGTATGGTGCACAAACCTTTCTCGGTTTATTTTCTAAAGGGGCGAGAGGAGGTTTTTCAAAAAGAGCTAGAGGAGGCAAACATCCCCAACAAAAACCATGAGATAATTAAAATGGACTCAACCAAAGAGAGGTTTATTATAAAAATCATAAATGAATAGAACTATTTCCGTGGCAAATCAAAAAGGAGGGGTTGGAAAAACAACAACAGCTGTAAACCTAAGTGCAGCCCTTGCCAGAACCAAAAGAAAGGTTTTGTTAATTGATCTTGACTCGCAAGGCAACGCTACCTCTGCTTGCGGGGTTGCCAAAAACCAACACTCAACCCTATACACCAGCCTATTTGAGGGCGCCCCCATAAACAACTTGGTAGAAAGGGGTAAAGAGGGTTTTTCCATAGTTCCTGGAGGACAAGACTTGATTGCTTTGGAGGTCGGGATTAGAGATCAAGGTAAGCAAGGTTTTTTGACCAACCAGATCAAGCTAATTAAAGAACAATACGACTTTATTATCATTGACACCCCCCCAACCCTCAACCAACTTACCTTGGAAGCTCTTTTGGCTTCTACAGGAACCATTATCCCCCTTCAGTGTGAATATTACTCCCTAGAGGGCCTTTCAGACCTTGTAAAAACTATCAGCTCGCTTTCAGAAACCACCAACTCTAAGAACAGGGTCATCGGCATACTCAGAACCATGGTTGATATGCGCAACAATTTAGCCAAAGAGGTTTCGAACGAACTCGAAAAACATTTTTCTCAACTTTTACTTAACACCTTAATACCGCGAAATGTTAAGCTTGCCGAGGCACCAAGTTTTGGGGAGTCTGCACTGTTACACAGCCCTAAGTCATTTGGTGCCTTGGCGTATTTAGCTTTGGCAGGAGAACTGATAAGGAGAATTGATAATGGATGAAAACAAATCTTTAGATCGCGGCCTCGATGCGCTTTTAGGCAGCGCAAAAAAACCTAAGGGGTCATTAGAAATTGATTTAAAAAAAATATCTCCTAATCGTTTTCAGCCCAGAGAAGAATTTGATCAAGTGAAAATAGATGAGCTTGCCGAATCCATAAAAAAACACGGTGTTTTAAACCCCATAATTGTAAGAGAAATGGGGCTAGAAAAGTATGAAATTATTGCAGGAGAAAGACGGTTTAGAGCTGCTCAGGCTGCAGGGCTTGAGGCTGTACCAGCTATTATGCGACAACCTCAAGAGCAAGAGGTTCTTGAAATGGCACTAATCGAGAACCTTCAAAGAGAAGATTTAAACCCCGTCGAAGAAGCAAAAGGGTATGACCGCCTAAAAAGAGAGTTTGGGTTGACTCAAGAAGAGGTTTCGGAGGCAACGGGCAAGGCAAGAAGCACAGTTGCAAACTCTTTACGATTGCTTTCATTGACCGAAGCTGTCCTTAAACTGCTTCAACAGGGAAAAATTGAAAAAGGACATGCTAAGATATTGACCGGCTTGCCCCCTTCACAGGCCGAAGGTCTTGGCAACCGGGTTGCCAAAGAGGGTTTGACCATAAGGCAATTAGAGACACTTTTAAAACCAAAGAAAACTGCAGCCTCCGGCAAAATTAAATCAAGAGACACACTCAATATTGAAGACGAGATTAGCGATAAGTTTGGTCATAAAACCACTATCGAGGCCAAAACCAAAAACACTGGTAGGATAGTGGTCCAATATTTTAATAAGGACGAGCTTGAGGCTATAATTGAAAAACTGCTTAAACTTTAGAATATTGCTTGTTTCATCAAGATTATCTTTTTATAATCGCCTTAATTTCTGAATAAATGGCAAAAGAACTCACAAGCGAAAGCTATATCGATCACCACTTAACCAATCTGACTTGCGGAAAGACAGAGTCAGTTGGTTGGACTTGTGACCATAAATATATTGATGAAATGGGTTTTTGGGCCTTTCATGTTGATTCGTTAATGTGGTCTGTCTTGCTTGGCATAGTTTTTTTAGCTATTTTCAAGTTAAGCATCCCAAAACTCAAAAAAGACACACCGTCGGGACTACAAAATTTTGCTGAAATGTGTGTAGATTTCGTTAACGATAATATCAAAAGTATTTTTCCTACAGCAGGACCCCTCATTGGGCCGATGTCCTTAACCATACTCGTTTGGGTGTTTCTTATGAATTTAATGGATTTGGTGCCGGTTGATTATTTACCCGAACTTGCGAAACAAGTAGGGTACTCTATTGGGGCAGTCAGCGATCCCAACGATGTATATTTTAAGGTGGTGCCCACTACAGACCCCAACATAACAATGGGCATGGCGCTGGCAGTTTTTATACTTATAATTTTTTATAGCATTAAGGTTAAGGGGCTCAAGGGGTTTTTAGCTGAGCTTACATTACACCCGTTTGGCAAGTATGCTCTTCCTTTAAATTTACTATTGGAAGGCGTTAATTTTATTGCTAAGCCGATTTCGCTAGGGCTAAGGCTGTTCGGAAACCTTTATGCGGGCGAAATGATATTTATTCTAATTGCACTAATGTTGTTTTTTGACTCTATAGTGTTCGGGCTTATGGGTATGGGACTGCATTTATTGTGGGCGCTATTTCATATTTTGATCTTAGCCCTCCAAGCCTTTATATTTATGGTGTTGACCATTGTGTATTTATCAATGGCGCATGAAACGGAAGACCATTAAAATATGGTTACTATTTTTTTAAGGAGAACATAATGGAACAATCTGTTATTTATATTGCTGCTGGACTAATGATGGGTCTTGGAGCTGTCGGCGCTGCCATCGGCGTTGGAGTGCTTGGGGGCAAGTACCTTGAGGGTGCTGCAAGACAGCCCGAGCTTATACCACTTCTCAGAACTCAGCTTTTTATTGTCATGGGGCTTGTTGATGCTGTACCAATGATTGCTGTTGGCTTGGGATTATACCTAATGTTTGCTGCTTAAATAATGAACATTAATGCCACGCTTTTAGCACAAACTTTCATATTTGTTGTGTTTGTTTTTATTTGCTACCGGTATGTGTGGCCACCCATTCTTTCTATGATGAATGAGCGAGAAAAAAGGATTACAGACGGGTTGGAGGCTGCAAAAAAAGCTGATGACTCTCTGGAAGAAGCCAAACTTGCTTCAGCAAAAGAGTTAGAGGGTGCAAAAAAACAAGCTGCCGAGATTATCGAGAAGGCTAATGCTAGAGCTACTCAAATTGTTGGCGATGCCAAATCAAAAGCTGAAGATGAGGCTGAAAAAATAATTACAAGTGGGTCAAAAAACCTGGAGAATGAAATTAATAAAACAAAAGAACAGCTGCGATCTGATCTTTCTGAAATTGTTGTAGACACTGCTCAAAAAATCATCGATGCCGAGATTGATCCTGGTAAACATGAAGAGCTTATTAAAAAGGCTGCAAAGGAGATTTAAGTTGACAGACCTTACATCCCAAGCTCGACCGTATGCAAAAGCCCTTTTTCAAGTCGCCCTTGAAACACAACAAGAGGATGCTGTTGCAAATGAACTTGCGCTGCTCTCCCAAGCCTCCCAAACAGATCAAATTATAAGCATGATTGAGGACCCAATGGAAAGACAAAAGGTTGGAACAATATTAAAAGATCTCTTTAAAGCAGAGTTAGGTAAACTAACTGCTAATTTATTAAATGTGTTGACAGAAAACAACCGAGTAGCAATGTTGCCAGAACTGTATTCAGCATATTTGGCACTTTATGAAGAGCATAAAAAGCAAAAGAATATCTCAGTAAGTGTCCCAATGGGTGTTTCTGAAGCTGCAAAACAAGTCATTAAAGACAAACTATTGAGAAAAGAGGGAGACAGTACCAACATAGTTTTTGACGAAGTAGATTCTTTAATAGGAGGCTTTGTTATTCAATCAGGAGATGAGGTATTAGATCTCTCGATCAAAGGAAGATTAAAAAAATTAGTAAACCAATTAAACATTTAAGGTGAAGAAATGAGTCAATTGAACCCATCAGAAATTTCAAGTGTCCTCAAGGATAAAATTGCGGGACTTGATCTAAAAGCAACAACAAAAAATGAGGGCACTATTGTCAATGTATCTGATGGAATTATCAGAATACATGGTATGGGCGATGTAATGTACGGAGAGCTTATAGAGTTTGAAAATGGTATTTTTGGCTTAGCATTAAACTTAGAGCAAGATTCTGTTGGAGCTGTTGTGTTGGGGGATTACTTAGGTTTAAGCGAGGGGCAAAAAGTCAGTTGTACCGGGCGTATTTTAGAGGTTCCTGTCGGTGAGGGCATGCTCGGAAGAGTAGTAGATGCTTTGGGAAATCCAATCGATGGCAAAGGCGAAATCAAAACCAAACTTACCGCACCTATTGAGGTAGTTGCCCCTGGAGTTATCGCGAGACAGTCTGTGGATCAACCTGTGCAAATCGGTCTCAAGTCCATCGATGCGATGGTGCCCATTGGTCGGGGTCAGAGAGAATTAATTATTGGAGATCGACAAACTGGAAAAACAGCCGTTGCCATTGATGCCATTATCAATCAAAAAGGTACAGGCATAAAATGTATTTATGTGGCAATAGGACAAAAACAATCAACTATAGCTAATGTAGTTGCCAAGCTGGAAGAGTATGGAGCTATGGAGCACACTATTGTGGTTTCTGCAGCTGCAGCAGATCCGGCTGCGATGCAATATTTGTCTGCATATTCTGGTTGTGCTATGGGTGAATATTTTAGAGACACTGGGGAAGATGCCCTAATTGTTTATGATGACCTATCTAAGCAAGCTGTTGCATATAGAGAAATATCTCTGTTATTGAGAAGGCCTCCCGGAAGAGAAGCTTTTCCAGGTGATGTTTTTTATCTTCACTCAAGGTTGCTAGAGAGAGCTGCTCGGGTAAATGCTGAGTATGTAGAAAAAGTTACGGATGGCAAAGTTAAAGGACAAACTGGATCATTGACAGCACTTCCCATTATTGAAACACAGGCAGGAGATGTATCAGCATTCGTGCCAACAAATGTTATCTCGATTACAGATGGACAAATATTTTTGGAAACAGACTTATTTAATTCAGGTATCAGGCCTGCTATTGATCCAGGGCTTTCAGTATCAAGAGTCGGGGGATCAGCTCAAACTAAAATTATTAAAAAGCTCAGTGGCGGTATAAGAACCGATTTAGCTCAGTATCGTGAACTTGCAGCTTTTTCACAGTTCGCATCAGATCTCGACGAAGCTACCAAAGAACAGCTTGAACACGGTAAGAGAATTACAGAACTGCTTAAACAAAAACAATACTCACCCATGAGTGTAGCCGATCAAGCCATGAGCCTATTTGCAGCAAGTAGGGGCTATATGAAGGATGTTGAAATAGATAAAGTTATCGATTTTGAAGGAGCCTTGCTTGCCTATTTTGACTCTGAGAAGGCTGAACTTAAAAAACAAATTAACGAAACCGGAGATTGGGATGATGATATCGAGAAGCAATTTACCGATTTTGTAGAAGATTTTAAGAAAACCCAAACTTATTAAGTTGATTTATGGCAAATACTAAAGAAGTAAGAAAACAGATTGCTAGCATAAAAAGCACACGCAAGATCACATCTGCTCTTGAGATGGTAGCTGCAAGTAAAATCAAAAAAACCCAGGAGCAAATGTTGCGAGGCAGACCTTACTCTGAGAAGGTAAAAGATGTTATTGGACACATTGCTAATTCTTCTTCTGAATACGATCATCCTTTTTATCAAGACAGAGAGGCAAAAACGGTATGTTATGTCATTGTGTCATCTGACAAAGGTTTGTGCGGCGGGCTGAACACAAACTTATTTAAAAAAGTACTAGTTGAAGCTGCTGCAAATAAAGAGCAGGGTGTGGAAGTATCGTTTGCGCTTATAGGTGGAAAAGCAGTGACTTTTTTTGGCAATTTGGGTGGCAAAATCTTAAGTCAAGTTACCAAAATGGGTGATAAGCCTAACCCCGAAGATTTAATTGGTTTTACAAAAGTTATTTTAGATGAGCAGAAGAAAAACTCGATCGATAAAGTGATTTTATGCTCGAATCGGTTTGTAAATACCATGACCCAAGAACCAACACTCCAACAGTTAATACCCTTAGTGAATGAAACCAACGAAGGTTTGTCTGCTGGACAATGGGATTACATTTATGAGCCCGAGGCCAAAACTTTGTTAGACGGGTTACTAACCAGATATATCGAGGCATTAATTTTTCAAGCAGTGCTTGAAAACGGCGCTTGTGAACAGGCAGCAAAAATGATCGCAATGAAAAATGCAACAGAAAATGCTGGAGATTTAATCAAAGAATTAGAGTTGTTATATAACAATGTAAGACAGGCTGCTATTACGCAAGAGCTGTCTGAGATTGTTGGTGGTGCAGCCGCAGTTTAAGGAGAACAAAATGAGCACAGGAACAATTAAACAAATTATCGGAGCAGTTATTGACGTCGAATACGATCGTGAAAATATTCCCAGTGTCTACGAGGCGCTTAAGATTGAATCCACGGGCACCATTTTAGAGGTGCAACAACAACTTGGTGACGGAGTCGTAAGGGCAATTGCTATGGGACCTACCGAAGGGTTAAAGCGTGATTTAGTTGTTGAAAGGACTAATGCGCCTATTTCGGTCCCCGTTGGTAAAGAAACTCTTGGTAGAATCATGGATGTCCTAGGGAACCCTATTGATGAAGCTGGGCCTATTGGTGAAAAAGAACGACAGCCAATTCATAAAAGCCCTCCAAGTTATACCGATCAGGCAGGTTCCAATGAGCTCCTTGAAACAGGCATCAAGGTGATCGACCTTATCTGTCCTTTTGCTAAAGGTGGTAAGGTTGGCCTCTTCGGTGGTGCAGGAGTGGGTAAAACTGTCAACATGATGGAGCTTATTCGAAATATTGCTATCGAGCACTCAGGGTTCTCTGTGTTTGCTGGTGTTGGTGAAAGAACTCGAGAGGGTAACGATTTTTATCATGAGATGAAAGACTCAAATGTCTTAGACAAAGTGTCTCTTGTGTACGGGCAAATGAATGAGCCTCCAGGCAACAGATTAAGAGTTGGTTTGACCGGATTAACCATTGCTGAGCAATTCCGTGATGAGGGTAGAGATGTCTTATTATTTATTGATAATATTTACCGTTATACCTTGGCAGGAGTTGAGGTCTCTGCTTTATTAGGAAGGATGCCATCTGCAGTTGGATATCAACCAACACTGGCTGGGGAAATGGGCGCCTTACAAGAAAGAATTACCTCGACCAAAACGGGTTCAATTACTTCAATTCAAGCCGTTTATGTTCCTGCTGATGACCTTACAGACCCATCTCCAGCAACTACCTTTGCTCATTTGGATGCAACAGTTGTGCTGTCAAGAAATATTGCAGAATTAGGAATATATCCAGCAGTTGACCCACTGGACTCAACAAGTCGACAACTAGATCCACTAGTTGTTGGTGAGGAGCACTACAAAACTGCACAAGCTGTCCAAGGTGTGTTGCAACGTTACAAAGAACTTAAGGACATCATTGCTATCTTGGGAATGGATGAATTATCTGAGGATGATAAATTGGCAGTTGCTAGAGCAAGAAAAATTGAAAGATTTTTATCTCAGCCATTTTTTGTTGCTGAGGTTTTTACAGGAAGCCCAGGCAAATATGTCTCTTTAGAAGAGAGCATTAAAGGTTTTAACGGCATTCTCAATGGAGATTATGATGATTTACCTGAGCAAGCATTTTACATGGTGGGCACCATCGAAGAAGCCGTGGAAAAAGCTAAGTCTATGAAAGCATGAGCAAATTGAAGGTCAACATCGTTTCTGCAAGCGAAGAAATCTTTTCAGGTGAAGCTGATATGGTATTTGCTACAGGAACCTTGGGTGAAATCGGAGTTGCTCCTGGCCACTCACCGCTGTTAACAGGGCTGCTCCCAGGACCTGTAAGGGTAGCTTCTGGATCTGAGGAAGACACTTTTTTTTGTAGTGGAGGCTTTATAGAAGTCCAGCCTGATGTCGTCACTGTTTTATCAGATGTTGCCGAAAGAGCTGATGATCTCGATGAAGCTAAGGCACTTAAAGCACAAGAAGAAGCTGAGCAAGAACTTGCAAACCAAACTGATGATGTTGATTATGCTCGAGCTGCAGCTCAACTTGCAGAGGCAGCAGCTCGTCTAAAAACTATTCAAAAACTGCGTAAAAACAAGTAGTATTAATTTAATATACATACAAACTTGAACAGACATTCCATAATCCTGGCTGGCGGAAAAGGCAGCAGAATGCTTTCAGAGAAAGCAAAAGTTTTACAGCCTCTTGGCGGCAGAACCATGCTTGCCCACATAGTTCAAAAAGCCAATCCTATTGCCGATCAGCTAACTCTCGTTGTTGGTTTTGACATGGAAAATGTTAAACAAGAGCTTCAAACTGCTTCGATTGAAGCTGCTTGTGTTGAGCAACTAGAGCAAATTGGTACTGCCGATGCTGTGAAGTCTGCACTTCCGAGAATTGGGCAAACGGACAAAATACTAATCTTATACGGAGATGTTCCACTAATTCGCACAGAAACTATGGAAAAATTATTTGCACAACAACAACCAACCATTCTAACAACCTGTTTAGATGATCCCTCTGGATATGGCAGGGTTCTAAAAGATGAAAACGGACATGCAGTGGGCATTGTCGAAGAAAAAGATGCCGACCCTTCGCAGTTGCAAGAACAAGAGGTATTTACAGGAGTTATGGTCGTAGCCGGGGAACTTTTGCATAACTACCTATCGCTTATTCGTAATAAAAATAATGCCGGAGAGTATTACCTGACTGATCTTATAAAGATTTTAAGTGAAAAAGGGTTTAAAATTGAGAGACTTCAAGTGCCTGCTGAGGAAACTTTAGGAGCCAACACTCGAGCCGAATTAGAGGTATTGGAGAAGACTTTAAGACAAATGAAAGCAAAAGATTTATTAGATATGGGCATTACACTTGTTGATCAAAACAGAGTTGATGTCAGAGGAGATGTGACTGCAGGCAAAGACTGTCTGATTGATGTTAACGCAATTTTGGTGGGCAAAGTTGAGCTGGGCAATAACGTTGTAATTGGCCCCAATACTTACATTGAAGATACAGTAATAGGTGATAATACTTCAATTCAACCCTTTTCGCATATCTGCAACGCAAACATTGGTGCCAATTGTTCTGTGGGGCCATATGCAAGGCTGCGAGAGGGCACGGTGCTTGAGAATGCTGTCAAAATAGGAAACTTTGTTGAAACTAAAAAAACTTCTATCGCAGAGGGTTCCAAAGCAAGTCATTTGTCCTATTTGGGGGATGCAATCATTGAAAACAATGTCAACATAGGTGCCGGCACCATCACTTGCAACTATGATGGTAAGGAAAAACATCCCACTAAAATCAAAGAGGGTGCTTTTATTGGCACCAACTCTTCACTAGTAGCACCAATAAATATTGGTAAAAATGCTTATGTCGGAGCTGGGTCAACAATAACTAAAGATATTCCAGACAATGCTTTGGGTGTTGGACGAAGTAAGCAAACTACCAAAGAAAATTGGTCTAAGAAGAAATAATTATGTGTGGCATTATTGGGGCAACTTCATCACGAAGTGTTGGCAAAATTCTCATAAAAGGACTGCATTTAATGGAATATCGTGGCTATGACTCTGCCGGAGTAGCTCTTCACCAAAAAGATCAGATAGTCCGACTGCGAGCACTGGGTAAAGTTGCTGAGCTAGAATCTCTGATGATTGAGCATAAACCCAAAGCAAAGTCAGGCATTGCTCATACCCGATGGGCCACCCATGGACAACCCAGCAAACAAAATGCTCACCCGCATGATTCTCATGAAGAGATATTTATTGTTCACAATGGCATCATTGAAAATCACAGCGAACTAAAAAAGCAACTTACCGATGCTGGTTACACAATGAAATCAGAAACTGATTCCGAGTTAATTGCACACCTTATTCACTTTCATAAACAAACTACTCAAGATCCGCTTAAAGCCTTAATGAATGCAACTCAGGATTTGCGAGGGGCTTATGCAATTGCAATGATTGATGCTTCAGTCAAAGGTAGTATTTTTGCTGCTAGGCATAAGAGCCCACTTTTAGTAGGGCAAGGTATTGAAGAAAATTTTGTTGCTTCAGACCCCCTTTCAATTATCAATATTACTGAGCAATTTTTTTTATTAGAGGACGATGAGTTCGCCAAGATTACAAAGCATGATATTAATATTTTTGATGCCAACGGCCATTCTGTAGATCGTAAAGAAACTGTAATTGACGCCACTGCGACTGCTACAAGCAAGGGAAATTATAAGCATTATATGGAAAAAGAAATTTATGAGCAGCCCGAAGCTGTAGCTAATACTATTGACGGACGTCTTCTAGAAATGGATGTTGCTGACAATATTTTTGGCATCGACTCTAGCAAAGCATTTGCTGACATTAAACGCATTCAATTCGTAGCATGCGGGACCAGTTTACATGCTGCGAAAGTAGCAAGATCTTGGTTCGAAAGAATTTGTGAGACACCTTGCTATGTCGATTTTGCTAGTGAGTATCGTTATCGTAATCCGTTGGTAGAAAATAACACCTTATTTGTCTGTATTTCACAATCTGGAGAAACTGCTGATACTTTAGCTGCTCTTGAATATGCAAAACAAAAAGAATATTTGGGTACGGTAACTATTTGCAATGTTCCCACCAGCACAATGGCCAGAGAGTCGGATTGGAAAATTTTTACGAATGCCGGACCTGAAATTGGAGTAGCATCAACCAAAGCTTTTACTACTCAACTTGCTGCCTTGCTTATGCTTGCTGTTGCTATTGCTAAGAGTCAAAACAAAAATACTGAACTACGCCAACAAGCCGTTCAAGATTTACGTAATACTCCTGCGCTCATCCAAGAGGCATTCGAGCTACTGGAAGATATAAATTACATTACAAAAAATATTTCAGAAAAAGAAAATTCTCTGTTTTTAGGTCGAGGCATGTACTTTCCCATTGCGCAGGAAGGGGCCCTAAAACTCAAAGAAATTTCTTATATCCATGCTGAGGCATATCCCGCAGGTGAGTTAAAACACGGTCCATTAGCTCTGGTTGATGAAGATATCCCCGTTGTAGCTGTTGCTCCAGAGGACAGCTTGGTTGAGAAACTGCTTTCTAACCTTGAGGAAGTTAAAGCGCGGGGAGGCACACTGTATGTCTTCGGCAATAATCGTTCCACTATAGAGATTAAAAAAGGAAAGTTTATTAACATGCCTGAGTGCGGAGATTTTAATGCTCCGATTATTTATACCATCCCATTACAAATTCTTGCCTATGAAGTAGCTTGCTTGCGAGGCACTGATCTAGATCAGCCCCGTAATCTTGCTAAGTCAGTCACAGTTGAATAAGGAGATTTTGCAATATATAAAACTAATTTCACTAGATTTAACAATCAAGATATTGAACTTATATCTACGGATACAAATTTAACTTTAATAAAAAGAGGAAATTATTGGAAATTAAAGATTGCTATAATTCCAATAAATATTTCAACTGGAAAATAAAGAATTGAATAATATCTTATATTACATCGGCCTAGTGCTGTCCTTGGTTATATTCGTTGCTTCTATTGACGCATTTGTTAATCCAGCATTATATTTTCAGGGAGGTGGTATTATTCTTCTACTGCTCTCAGCAGTTTGTTTTTTTACAACAAGTATTTTTAGCAAAGAAGAAACATATGCTGGATTGCTTTATAAGTTAATGCTAAAAAATTTTATAAGTCATAAAGATAGAATTAGAAGGAAGTTAGACGATGAACAGCAAAACCTATAATTTAATAATAATTATACTTTTGACAATCATTGCAGTAATGAGCTGGAAAATTTATGAACTGAAAGAGTCATCAGCAAAACTTCAGCAGTTTTCAATAGAAACTGGTGTGGACTGTATTGAGAATTTAAAAACAATGACAAATGAAGAGATTGAATATTGCTTACCAGTTATGGAATTATTAGGATTTGAGTACAAACCCGCAGATGATAATTCATGAGTAATCCGGTTATGGATGCTCTGTTACAGTAGACTTCATTTAAATGGTACGTTAAAGGAAAAGATATGTTTTTTGTGGCACTCACGCTCACAATTTTAGCAATAATATTTGGACCATCTTTGTGGGTGAAGATGGTTATGCGAAGATATTCAACAGAACAATCTGAAATCCCTGGTACTGGCGGAGAACTTGCCAAGCACTTGATTGAGCGATTTTCTTTAAAAGATGTAGAGGTCGAAGTAACCGAACTAGGAGATCATTACGATCCAATCGAAAAAAAAGTTAGGCTTTCGCAAGAGCATTATGAATCTAAATCGTTAACCGCAATTGCTATTGCTGCGCATGAGATTGGACATGCGATTCAAGATCAGCAAGGTGATAAACGGCTAGCTACCAGAACAAAAATGGCTCCGGTGGTTGATAAAGTGGCCCGTTGGAGTGCTGTTATCCTTTCTTTATCGCCGGTGATCGGTATTATTACTCGGCACCCAATACCATTTTCTTTCTTGCTTGTTTTAGGTTTATCCGGTTTTATTGCTCGCATGATGGTTCATGCTGTGACTCTACCAATTGAATTTGATGCAAGTTTTTCTAAAGCCTTGCCTTTATTAAGAGAAGGAAATTATGTATCGCCTGCAAACGAAAAAGCCGTAAGCCGTATTCTGAGGGCAGCAGCCCTCACCTATGTGTCAGCTGCACTAGCCGACATCTTAAACCTTGGTCGTTGGGCAGTTATACTATTAAGGCGATGAAGCAATTTAGTAAGCACAGGAGAAAATGACATGGATTTAGCGGGACCGAATGGAATAGTGCAACTTCGTTTTACGCATGATGCGGAAAGTTATTATGAAAATGAAGAAGAAAATATATCTGAACAAATAGAAACCTATTATCAAGGAGGTGAGGGAGAAGATTGGAAAATACCAGCCCAAATAGCGGCAGATTGTTGGGACTGGGACGACGAAGCTGTTATAAATTTTAATGCGGAATCAGAGCTAGTAGAAACGACCAGAGATTTTGACAAAATGGAATTTCTAAACAAAGAAGGAGAATGGGAGAGAGTGCCAACAGAAGTAGAGGAATGGTTTTTTGAAGCAGAAGAAAAATCTATGCAGTGATAAATATTACCCTAACAAAAATGGAAACTACTAAAACGAATATTAAGTTCTAGCTCTAGCTTCGTTAACAATAATTTTTCTGCCTTCTACCTCAGCTTCGTTCATTGCTTCTATTGCCTCAGGTCCACCTGAGTCTAATTCAACAAATCCAAATCCTCGAGACCTTTTTGTATCTCTATCTGTGATTACGTTTGCAGAAGTAACCGCACCATAGCTAGAGAACAAATCCTCTAATTCCTGATTACCTATGCTCCAAGGGAGATTTCCTACATATAGTTTCATATTTACCTCTAAATAAATTATTCTTAAGTGCCTATTAAATAGTATTTTGAGAAAAGCTCGAGCTTTTTTTAATTTTCTTTCTAGCTTTTATGAAATGAGCTACACTAAGTAACCCATTTTTTTTATTATGGAGAAAGTAAATTTAAATATTATGCGCTCGATATTGACTCTCATCTTCTGTATGACTGCCTTAGTTGTTAAGTCAAGTGATAGTCCAAATATAGTTTTAATTCTTATCGATGACCTTGGACTGACAGATTTGCAAGCTTTTGGAGGAGAAATTAGTACTCCCAATATGGATGCTTTAGCAGCAGAAGGAATGATTTTTTCCAACTATCACACCACTCCGGAGTGCGCTCCTTCAAGAGCTATGTTGTTGACTGGTATGGATAATCATAATACTGGGATCCCGATGATTCCCGAGGTACTCCCATGGAAATACCGAGATACTCCCGGCTATGAAGGTTATTTGAGAGAAGATGCTTTAACTTTAGCTGAGATTCTCAAGCCAGCTGGTTATCGGACTTATATGACTGGTAAATGGCACCTTGGTTTTGGTGGACAAGAGACTGCAGCACTGCCTTTCAATCGAGGATTTGATAAAACTTTTATTTTAGATGCCACTGGTGGTAATAATTTCAGTCATCATTCATATTTAGCTTACTATCTTGAATCTCCATGGTTTAAAAATGGTGAAGAAACAGAGTTGCCCGAAGGTTTTTATTCAAGTGAATACTTTGTCGATCAGATGATTGCATTTATGGAAGAAGACTCCGATCAAGACACCCCATTTTTTTCTTATTTATCATTTCAAGCTCAACACATTCCGTTGCAAGCTCCCCCTGAGTTTATCAATAAGTATTTGACTACATATACAGCCGGCTGGGATATTTTACGGGAACAACGAAAAAAGCAAGCAGTTGCCAAGGGCATTTTTCCGCCCAATAAAGATATCGTTGATTCGTTATCACAGTTTGACAGTTGGGCAGAAGTTGGTGAAGAAGAGAAAAAAATGTTAATTAAAAGCATGGCAGTATTCGCAGGCATGTTGGATGCAATGGACTATCACATCGGTCGATTTATGTCGTATTTAAAAAAAGAGGGTTTGTACGACAACACCATCTTTATTGTCACAGCAGACAACGGACCTGAGGGGAACGACCCTTATGATCATCAGGCGTGGAGAGACTGGTTTGAAACCACTATCTATGATCGGGATTATGAGACTTTAGGGGATCATGACAGTTATGTCTTTATAGGCACAGAATTTGCCCAAGCGACGGCCAGCCCAAGTCATTTATTTAAATTCCATATGTCAGAAGGAGGTTTGCGAGTACCATTGATTATAAGTGGCCCCGGAGTTAGCATTGGGAAAAATCATAACTTTGCATTTGTGACTGATATTGCAGCAACAGTTAGTGACATTATTTATGATGCAGTAGACGAAAGGATCATTGGAAAATCTTTAAAGAATGCTTTAGCTGGCTCAACAGCAAAAATGTATGCTGATTCAGAACCAGTTGGTTTGGAAGTTACCGGTAACTCTGCTTTGTTTAAAGGAGATTTCAAGATAGTTCGAAATAGACCGCCAAACGGCACCAATAATTGGGAATTATTTGACCTGTCTAAAGACCCTGGTGAAACATTAAACCTAGCTGAAGCAATGCCAGAAAAGCTTCAAGAGTTAATCGAGGATTATGAGGTATATGTTGAACAGAACGGTGTTATTGACCTTCCAGCAGATTATAACTGGGCTGAAGAAATGACGGTCAACACAATAAAAAGAAATTATTTACCAATCATTTGGCGTGGGATCTTAATAGTAGGCATAATTATTTTTGCAGTAGTCGCAGTATTTCTGATGAGAAGGCAAAGAAATAAGACATAAATCTATTTTTGAAAAATTTTTATTTATCAATATAATACCCATCATGTGCGATTGTTGTGATTGTTGCCAGTGTTCATGCTGTTCAAAGTAAAAACTAAAAACCTTTAGTTTCTACTATTTATTTTTTATTCTGAAAAACATTTCTTTTGAGGTGTAAAATATAGTGTGAGCAAGGTATTTATTAACATCAGTAGAATTTTTCTAGGGGTTTATTTCTTGATGGCTGGGATGGGAAAGTTTATCTTTTGGGATACACACATGGAGCTCATGGCAGTCCACAATATGATTTTGATACCATTTTTCTTGGCAATAGCCGGTATTTCTCAAGTTATTGGAAGCATTTGCATTTTGATAAATAAGCAAGTGCTCTTCTGTGCCCTTTATTTTGCCTTTATGGTTCTTATTATCAATTTCAATTTGCATGATTTTTGGAACGTCTATCCTGATGTTGACACAGCACATGAAACTCAAAACTTCATCAAGAACTTAGGAGTAGTCGCGGCTTTTCTGCTCCTCGCAGCTGTGCATATTGATAGTCCAGCTGAAAGCTATTCAAAATGAAGTACAAAATTCAATGGCAAGACAAGTGGGGGAAGTGGCAGCATTACCAAACCAAAACAAATGAGACTGATGCCTTTAGAGTCATGCGGCAGATGGTTAAACAAAAACAAATTAGGCATCGAATTGTTGATGAAAATGGTAGACTTATAGACTTACTGGAACCCTAAGTTGATAACATTTCTATGACGATGAGGAATAAACTTGCTACATTTATTTTGCTGCTAACACCTTTTGCATTTGAGGCTCAGGATTCGAATTATATATTTGGATGGTCACATCTTGAAGATACAGAACTAATCTTACCCAGAGGTGGTTCCACACAGGGCCCACCTGTGACATTGGATGATACTCCAAGTCAAGCATGGCTTGATCTTCAAAACCCAAAGCTTAATAAATTTGAAAAAGACAGACAAGCAATCTTAGCAATGCAAGGAAGGTACCGAGTCAATTTTGATTTCATGGAAACCATGGGTTTTGTTGCAGAGTATCAACCCCAAAGATCCTATCAGTCTTGGGGAACAGAATTTGTGATCGCAATTGAGGATAGGGATGACTTTATCAGCTTGCAACATATCATGGTGATGTATTTTGAGTTGGAAGATGGCTCGGCATCAGAACCAATAGTAGTAAAGCATTGGCGCCAAGACTGGCAATATCAAGATGCAAGTTTACATACCTATACAGGCAACGACACTTGGAATAAAAAGTTTGTTTCTTGGAGCCAAAGAAAAGGTACATGGTCACAAGCAGTCTACCAAGTTGATGACTCCCCAAGGTACCAGGGTTTTGGGGCCTGGAAGCACTATGATGGATTTTCTTCTTGGACTAGCAATGAAACATGGAGGCCATTACCAAGACGAGAAGCATCAATAAGAGACGATTATGATGTAATGATTGGGACTAATATACAAACAATTACTCCAGATGGATGGGTGCATGAACAAAATAATAAGAAAGTTGTTTTAGGAGATACCAAAGGTGTCCTTGCAAAAGAAATTGGTTTGGCAAGATACCAAAGGATAATTGAATTTGACTGGCAAGCTGGCGATAACTTCTGGGAAAATACTGAACCTTTTTGGCGAGAGGTCCGCAGTCAGTGGGATAGAAAACTTAATAAATCACAAACCTTCGAATTAATTAAAACTGTCGACAATCAAAATTTATTTATGCGTTTATTTGCACTTTCAAATGCTTATGAAGAAGGATCAACTGAAGCTATAGATTATGCGAGTGTTATCGTTGAGGAACATTCACGAACGATCCCATAGTCGTTATGAAATTTTCTTCATTAATTGTTCTCGGACCATTAGTTTATGCCGTGCATCATTTTGAAGAGCATATCATCTTTAATTTTCGGGAGTGGCGATTAAAGTATTTTCTTGATAACAATCAGCTTTCAACAGAAGAAATGCTTATTCGATTGATGATAATGTCACTTGTTTTAATTTTCTTTCATACGGTTCGAAAAAATCGAGCAAGTGCACACTTGGTATTATTCTTTTTGATGACTACCCAAGTAGTTAACGCAATTTTTCATGTTTTTTTTAGTTTGTGGTATCAAGATTTTAGTCCTGGCACTATAACCGGAATGCTTTTGTACCTACCTGTAAATTTTTTAATAGTTCGAGCTGCTTTGCAAGAGAAGTATTTATATAACTATTATGAAGCAGTCTTATTATTTATTGCTGGCGCCATTGCATTTACATTGTTTGAATTATTAGGACCAAAGCTAATGGTTTTTATTGTGTTATTGCTCCCTTTCTATTACATTATCATGAACAATTTGAGTAAAAACATTCATTACAGGGCTTGAAATGATTAAAACGCAACTGACAACTGACAAGTTAGCTATGTCACTATCCACTATCTGTGTGTTGCATTGTTTTTTAACACCGTCATTTTTAATTTTAACCTCAGGCATATTTGCTCTTACTATCGATAACGAATTTGTGCATGGTCTCATCTTGTTTTTAGCTGTGCCGATTAGTTTATTAGCTTTATTGATGGGATATAGGAATCACCAAACCTCTGCTTTTTTTGCAATTGGTTGCGTAGGGATCTTAGTGTTGCTAGTAACATTTTTGCTTGGTGAAGAAATATTGGGTGTGATTTTTGAAAGATTATTAACCTTATCAGGATCGTCTTTATTAATTTTTGCCCATTATAAAAATCATCAAACTTGTAAGCAGCTAGACTGTGATTGCCACGAAGGCTAATTACCAACTTTTAGTTGCAGAACCAGCAATATAGTTTTCTAACATTTCTAGTTCTTCACATGACTCTGGGCATAGGGACTTGAGTTTTGCCAAATTTGCATTGGCTTCATCAAGCCTACCTAATTCAATGAACATTTCACCTTGATACTCCAGGGCAACTTTGTTGTCTGCATCAAGGCGTAATGCTCGTTTATAGTGCTTTTCAGCTTCGTTATAATTACCAAGTTTACGATTTGCAAAGGCTAATAAAGTCCAACCATCAGCATCTTTTGATTCAGATTTTGTATATTTTTTTAGTGTTTTTAAAGCTTTTTTATAGTCTTCTTTCTCAAGTTGCTTTGTGGCTTTTTCATATAATTCCGAAGGATCTTCTTTGTCATATTTATTTGCATAGGTCGGTGTAGCAATACACAAACTCATTACAAAAAGGCAGACATTTAATTGAAATTTTTTTGTCATCATAAAAATTATATTGGTATAGTAGAGAAAAACACAAGTAATCAATATGGAAATACAAGACTCTATTATTTATGTAGGCATGATCTTAACTGTAGGTATCTCTATGTTGGTGCTTGCAGCAAATTCACATTATCGAGCCATGTGGGAATTAAGTAAGATTAGTAGACTTCCTTTTTATCTTTTTTTGATTATTGTATTTACGATTGCGCAGTGGGGTATAGGTGGCGGTCTATACTTTGCCCTTAATTTTTTAAACTTGGTCTAAATGCGCAGACTGGCAATCATTTTCAACTTACTCTTATTGTCATACCTTATCCTTTATGCAGGTGGGTATTCTTCAGAGGAAAGTGTTTGGACAATGCAGGGAGTTTTAGATTATTTCACTTATGGTTTTAGTGGTGAATATTATAGAGATGACCCTTTTTTCTTTTTCTTTGATCTTTTCATACTTTTTACCCCAATAATTACTTTATACTTTTTATTAACGCACCAAATTGTTGATCTCACAGAAGAAGATATTGACAATATATCAAGTAGATTTTAGGACTTAGTTATGTATGTTTATGTTCTTCTTGGCGCTGCCATTATTTTTGAGGTTATTGGGACAATGCTGCTGCCAGCTTCACAAAATTTTACCAGGGTGTTGCCCAGCATAACTTTATTATTTGCTTACACTATTTCTTTTTATTGTTTGGCCATCGTGTCGCAGAAATTGCCTTTATCAATTGTGTATGCTTCCTGGTCCGGCGTAGGAGTATTTACTGTGGCTATTTTGAGCTTCTTTTTTTATAAGCAAGTTTTAAATTGGCAAACTATAGTCGGTCTTGTTTTAGTGGTAGTTGGTGTAACAATAATCAATGTATTTAAGACCCCGGTTTAGGCAATTATGAACCGAACTTTATTTTTTATTCCGGTTCTTATAGTTGGACTGTTTTTTCTTACCTACATCACTCTAGCAAATACCATAAATTTTTTATCGGTGGAGGAGGGTTACGTTATTGGGGAAGTCTCCAGATGGTGTGAAAGGATTAGTGATTCATACTTTCGAGAACGAGCAAATGCTCTCAGTAATCTTGGTTTTATCCTTACCGGACTGTTTATGTTTTGGATTATCTCTGGTGAAACACTCAAACTTCATAGTCGTTTTCATGGGCCTGCCCCAACCGCAATTTTGTATGCATCAGCTGCAGTATTCCTTGGTCCAGGGTCATTACTTATGCATGGCACTCACACCGAATGGGGCCAATGGGCGGACTGGTTAAGCATGATTATGTTTATTTCTATACCTTGGCTGGTCAATCTTTTTACTATTAGAGACTGGAGTGAACCTTCTTTTGTAAAGATTTACTGCTTGATTGTTGGCATTTATGCCATTTTAAGTTGGTTTCTGGGAACCGGTCTTGGAATAAATTTCAACTTTTGGTTTCTTTCTATTGCTCTTTGGGTAATCACAGAGGTCCTTCAATCATTTTATTCTCATATTCTGCGCATATTTTCTGGGTTGATTGGATTTGCTGTAATGGCTTTATTTGGTTATTTCCCGCATGAAGTTTTAGGAAGCTTCAATGAGTATTGGTGGGTAATTTTATTTTGGCTACCAGCTCTATTTATTAATCAAAAATCTTCAATACAAAAGTCATATTTTCCTTGGTTTTGGCTTGGAGTATTTTTTTATATCACGGCATTTGCAATCTGGCTCCAAGGCTATCCTGGCAAAGCATGGTGTAATCCCGACTCAATTTTTCAGCCGCATGCCATCTGGCATATTCTCTCAGCATGTGCCACTCTTTCTTTTTTCTTTTTCTTTAGGACATCTTTTAAGGTAAAATAGATCCGTATCTAGAGCAGGATTCAGTTCCTCTCCAACCTGCCTACTCCGGCAAGGTGGAAAAACGATACGGTTAACCAACAATTAAAGGAGAGAAAATGAAAAAAATTAAAATTGATGAATACTCTTATATTCTATGGGATGAAGTAGGCAAATTCACTTTGCATACAAGTGTATATGGACCTTCAGGTGCAGAGATTTATTATTTTGAAAGAGGATTTGTTAAAGCCAGACAAAGACGTCACTATGCGGGAGCATCTCCCCTAATACCAATTCGTTGGGATGCTTAAGATGAAAAAGTTTATTATGTTTAAGATTGAACCTAAAGATTCCAGAGAAATCACTTATAAAAAGTTTAAAAAATACCTTAAGAATCAGGGTATTAAAATAATCAAAAAAAAAGATGATTAGTGGAATTCAGTCAACTAATTTGTCAGAATACTACTTCATATATATAAATGGAGAAATTTATGGAAGAGAAAGTCTTTAAACCTGCAATTTTTAGAGCAGCACCTATTACTGTTTCATTAGTTGTTATGTGTACTGCAGGACTAGCTTTGATTTATTATTACTTGAAAGCAAAATCTGAGTCTTTGGTGGTTTCCAATAATAGAGTAACTTACAATTTTGGACTCATATCTAAAGATCAGACTGATATTAAATTAGATAGAATCTCACAAGTTCGTGTTGATCAATCTATCTTTCAAAGAATGATGAATACCGGTAACGTTTTAGTTTATGTTAGTGGTGACAGAGCAGACATGGTTGCAAGAGGATTTGTAGATCCTAATGGCATCAAAAAACTCATTGATGATCAGCTATACAGTGACTAAAATTTGAAGAGTGCCAGCTTTTAAAATAGTTGGCACCTTTTAACTAAAATAAATGCAGATTTTTTTCGAAGTTTGGACGGGAACCGTCTGGAATCCTGCTGGTTCAACCACTGAATCAAATTCAAACTATATTTCATCCAGGCTCAGTCAATTATGCAAGACCCATGGAGTATCTAAAGCACGAGCTAAAGATGCGCAGGGACGAATAATAGATCTCGTTGGTTAATTAAATTTCTACTCGCCTTATAGTTATAAGAGGATTATAATTTAAATTTAGGAGATATTATGATGGACAAGGAAATGATAGAAGCTGGAGTTGAGCTTTATTATGATAGCTTGCACGAGTCGAGTGCAGAAAAAGTTCATGAGGCTTTTCATGCTAATGCAAGAATTACAGGATATTTGCATGGAGATTTTATGGATATGAGTGTGGACCAATTTGCAGATTTTGTGGCCTCTCAACAACCCTCTCCGGCAGAAAATAATGTCGAAAAAGTTTGGAACATTACCTCATGTAAAATTAACGGGGCTACAGCAGCAGTCATGTTGGAAGAAACGTATTTAGGAATCAAATTCGTTGACACTCTCTCCTTCTTAAAAGTCGACAATGACTGGCGAATTTACAATAAGCTTTTTCACGTTGTGGACTAAACTCTTCTTTTAAAGATGCTCAAAGGGGTTTCATTATTTGCCAATATCGGGGTAGGCGAGTTATCTCTTCCCTCCAATTTTAGAGTCATAGCTGCAAATGACATTGATCCCAAAAGGTGCAATCTTTATAAAAAACTTCATCCCCATACAAATGTAATTGTTGGAGATATTTCTAAAAAAACAATCCTTAATAAGCTTAGAGAGTTTGATTGCGATTTTGTTATTTCCACTCCACCATGTCAAGGTATGAGCAATTTAGGTCGAATGGAAAAAATGGATCCAAGAAATCATTTAGTGAAATACTCAATTGATTTTATAAAAACTAAGAAACCAAAGTTTATTTTTCATGAAAATGTACCAAACCAGAATAAGACCTTGATCAATTACAGAGGTAAAGAGGTAACTATTTCAGAATTTATTTGCAAACAACTTAGCAAAGATTATTTTATTGTAAATAAGAATATCAAAATGGATGATTATGGCATTCCTCAAATGCGCAAAAGATCAATTTTTTTACTCACTAGAAAAGATATTTCGCAAGCATGGGATTTCCCTAATCCCAAAAATAAAATCTTAACTTTAAAAGATGTCATAAATGATTTGCCAACACTAGATCCAATAGTTTCTGATGCGAATGTGCAAACCGAAAAAGTTTTTCCACTATTTCATAAGAAATTAGAGAGGGCACTCAAGGTTTCAGAATTTCATACTCCGGTGACACATCCAATAAGGCAAATAATATGTATGCAGCAAACACCATCTGGGAAAAGTGCATTTGAGAATATAAATAAATTTAAACCAAGAAGGATTGATGGAAAAATTATTAGTGCATTTAATACAACTTATGCACGCATGTCTTGGGATAAGCCCTGCCCAACAGTTACAACCCATAACCGAACAATTTCCTCGCATATTAATGTTCATCCAGGAAGAAAAGTTAAAACGAAAGACGGCATTATCTATTCAGATGCAAGGGTGCTCTCAATGTATGAATTGATGTTAGTTATGACAATCAAACCGTCCTGGAAATTATCATCAGCTGAAAACACCCCTTTTCTGAGGACTGTTATTGGTGAAGGGGTGCCTCCAGAGTTTGTAAAGTTATGTTTTAAAGCTATACCCATATGAGTCTTAAAATAGGTTCATTGTTTTGCGGAGGTGGAGTTGGTGAAAGTCGACTGAATGAACTAGGCTGTAAAACCATTGTTGCCAACGAAATTCGTGAAGACCGTTGTAATTTTTTTCAGAGTATTCATCCTAATGCAGAAGTGTTATCTGGCAGCATCACTGATACACATGTCCAAAAAAAATTTATTCGTATTGCCAAAGAAAAACAACTAGACGTAATTATGGCAACACCTCCCTGTCAAGGTATGAGTTTAGTAGGGAGAGTATCAGAAGATGACCCTAGAAATTTCCTTATCTATTACGCTATAAGAGTTATTAAATCTATTCTTCCAAGGTTTGTTTTATTAGAAAATGTTCCCCGACAACTAACCACTAGAATTAAAGTAAAAAATAAAAAAATACTTATTCCAGATTATATATTGCAGCAACTTAGTCGTTATTATTATTTTAATCCTGAAAATCTTATAAAGGCCATGGATTATGGGATTCCACAAATGCGCCCAAGAAATATAATGTTGCTCACAAGAAGGGATGAAAAAAAGTTTTGGCATTTCCCTCCAAAAAAGAATCATATTGTTACCTTGAAAGAAGCCATTGGCCATTTTCCATCACTTGATCCCCAATTACGAGAAGGTATGGCAGAAACATTAGCTATGTTTCCAAACTTTAAAAGAAAAGCTGCAAGAGGAAAAAAATTCTCTTCATGGCATGTACCGCCTGTGCATCCCAAAAAGGATGTCATTGCTATGCAGAAAACACCCACTGGTAAAACAGCTTTTGATAATGAAATTTTTTTCCCAAAACGTCATGACGGACACCCAATGTCTGGACACTCTAATCACTTTCGACGAATGCGATGGGACAAACCCTCGAGAACACTTACTCAAAATAATGGAGTCATGTCTTCTCTGGCGTGTGTACATCCGGGAAAAACTTTGAGGGCAGGAGATGAAATCAGTCGATTATATTCAGATGCAAGAAGTTTTTCTATCAAGGAATTATTTACAATTTTCTCTATAAATTTTGAAAATAAGATTGACCCCAACACATCTCCAGTTTTTTTAAGGAGAATTGCAGGGGAGGGCATACCTCCTTTGTTAGTGAAGGAACTTTTTCAATCTATCCTCTGATAAAATATTTGTATGCAGGTCACAGGTAAATGTTTGTGCAATCAAGTCACTCTTGCTTTTGATAGTAATAAAGTATTGTCTACGCATCATTGTCACTGCAAAGACTGTCAGCGCTCTACGGGAGCTGGAAAAGCTACAATCCTTTATCTACCAAAAAAACATTTGACACTTTCTGGGCAACTAAAATTTTATGAAATAAAAGGAAAACTTGGTCTCCGAGTCAATCGAGGTTTTTGTGATAATTGTGGATCAGGAGTTCTAAGTTTTACTAAAGAATTTAAAAATCTATTCTTTATCAAGGCAGGAATTTTAGATGACTCATCTTGGGTTAAACCGCAATCAAATTTCTTTGTCAGTGCCGCAAGCAATTGGAATCGACCTGAAGCAGAACTCAAGCATTATCAGGGTAATCCAGGTTTCTTTGAAAACTTAACAGCAATCATAAGATCCTTATAGTAA
>Ga0207985_1000031_pt1 | contig 38464 bp, 27 predicted proteins | sample ETNtaG_3_FD_185761 | JGI IMG/M metagenome (GOLD analysis project Ga0207985, IMG submission 185761) | Marine microbial and viral communities from oxygen minimum zone, Eastern Pacific Ocean - ETNP201302SV84 (SPAdes) (version 2) | ecosystem: Environmental > Aquatic > Marine > Unclassified ...
CGCCCCTGAGCCCGAGCCCGAGCCTCAAGAAGAGGAAGGCCAGTCCGATTGCCCAATATGTGGCACTAAGTCATCTATCGGATCTTCCTCTTGCTTAGTCTGTGGTTATTCATTTATCACATGAAAATGAGATATTTGCAACCGAAGTGTTGATTGTTGACTTGGTATGCCGAGGTACATGGCCGAGGCTCCAAACCCAGCCGATGCTCAGATGCAAGCCCTATCTGCAATGATGGGTCCAATGCTGATGATGATGGTGGTGATGCTCGCTCTGATGTTTTTTCCCCCTCTGAGAATCGGTCTTTCTTACAGCGCAGGCTCATTAATCGAGCCAACCCTCCCCTTTCACAGCCAATACTTTGTACCAACGGTTTTCGTTGTCGGCTCAAGTATAATGGTTGTGAACACCATAATCAGGTCATTCTTTGTTGACTCCATGAAGCAGGCTCACAACGCACACAGAGGTAAGCAGATTGGAAAACAGCTACGAGAGGCAAGGATGGAAAGGGATACCAGCAGGATAAACAAAATGCAGGAACTCCAAATGGCGCTTGGTCCTGAAAATATGGCTACTCAGGCTGAGATGTTCAGGCCAATGATGTTCACTATAGTGTTCATAATCGCTATTTTCTCTTGGATGTCGGCTTCTATAGAATCTTTCAGAGTTTCATATGTGAGTCTCCCATGGGCACCTACATGGAGTTTCACGGATAGGATATTCTGGATTATTCCTGCTTGGATAGCTGCCTACATTACCATGAGTGCTCCTCTAGGCAGGATCATCGACAGGCATATCAAAATCATAAGATACAAGAAGCATCCGTTGGTACTTGCAGCAGAGCCCATTCCAGAGCCACTTCTGTATATGCTTGAGGATCCCAAAATTAAGTCTAAGTCATCCGCATCCAGAACACGACAGTCCCAGAGAAGAAGGGCTGGACCTAGGAAGACAGGGGCAAAAAACGAGAAAAGGGATAGAGCCAAGGGAGGCAATACTCAAGTTGCCCCTCCCAAGGAAGGCACAACTTGCCCATCTTGCGACTCGGATATGATAGTTAGGACATCCCAGGGGAAATTAAGGTGCAATCTTTGCAGAAACGAGTGGAGGTGACCCCCTGCTCAAGGTAACCGTAAGTGGCAAGCCCGGTAGTGGTACCTCAACGCTTGTAGACCTCTTGGCGAAAGATATGGGCTGGGATTCAGTCAACGGAGGGGATATTTTTCGTCAAGAGGCCAGAAGGATGAATCTCACCGTGGAAGAGTTCAGCAGACTTTGTAAAGAAAATTTTGAAGTAGACCGTTCACTAGATGATATGTTGAAAAATCTCATTTCCTCGGAAAACGGCCCATCCATAGTCGAGAGTAGACTTAGCGGTTGGTGGGCTCATTCTGCTGGAATCGATTGTCTGAGGGTCTGGGTCGAAGTCTCCGATAGGGAGCGCGCAAATAGAATAATGTCAAGAGAAGGCGGGGATTTTGAGAGAGTACATTCGGCTTCATTACAGAGAAATTCTGATGATATGGCCCGTTACAAAATACTCTATGGCATCGATCTTGATGATATGTCCCCCTACAATGTGATTATCGAAGCGGATGACTTATCCCCGTCAGAAGTTTTGGCTATCGTAAAAGGTAAACTGAGGGAGAAAGAATGACCGAACTAATTACATTACAGGAGTCCGTTACCACTGATTCCAGAAGTGGAACTTATCCGAATTCAAGAGATATTGAGGAGCTACTTGGTTCCGGAGCTATCCTTGTAAACAAACCAAGGGGGCCCACTAGCCATCAACTAGCCGCGTGGGCAAGGAACCTGTTGGGAATAAAGAAGCTAGGGCATGGAGGGACACTCGATCCTTTTGCAACTGGCGTCCTTACCCTTCTATGCGGGAGAGCAACTAGGCTTACTGATATTGTACTCTCCGGAGATAAGAGGTATGTCGGCGTAATGAGATTCTCTGATGAAGTAGATGAGAAGGTTGTGAAAGATGTGTTGTCATCTATGGTCGGAAGGTCATACAACGTCCCTCCCAAGGAATCTGCAGTCAAGGTGAGGGTTAGGAGTCGTGTTTTCAATGGAATCGACCTTTTGGACATAGATCATTCTTCCAGAGTTATCGTAGTTGAGGTATTCTGCGAAGCAGGGACCTACATACGTACCCTCGCTAGAGATTTGGGGTTAATGGTCGGGTCAAGGTGCGAACTGATTGAGTTACACAGGACTCAGGTAGGGTCATTCGACGCTTCCATGGCCTGCACAATGCAACAATTGACAGATGCACTTCATGTTTACAGAGAGCATGGAGACGACAGAGGGATTAGAAGACTGATCTGCCCGATTGAGAGATTGCTTTCACATCTTCCGAAGTTGGTAATTAAAGACGGGGCTGCTGCAGCCGTTTCCCATGGTGCATCATTAGCTAGACCAGGCGTTGTGATGGCCACGCCCGGCATCAAGGCAGGATCGCTGATTCTGATAGAGAGTCTGAAAGCGGAGGCCGTGGCAGTCGCGGAATTAATTGTGGATACAGATTCTCTAGTTGGTATAAGCTCAGGGGAAATCGCCAAACCAAAGTCAGTGCTGATGGCTCCTGGAACATACCCACAAAGCTGGTCTAAATCGTCTTAAACGATCTCGTGCTCTTCATAGACCCACTCGTCGGTTTCTAATCTGATTATCAGCTTCATCATTAAACTGCCTCCATAGTCGGGAGCCACAATCCGGTTCGAGGCATGTATAAGAATTACTGGGGAATATGTGATTATCGGCCAAAGGTGTCGTTAAGAATACTACTTCCGACTTCTGTTGTATGGCTTTTTCACTCTTCCCGGCCCCACTCGAAGGAATGCAAGACAGATCATCATTACTCCAATGGAACTCGCCAGAATGATGGCATTTCTGTTAGATTCATCTTCTTCTGAAGGAGATTGGGAATTCATTCCAACAGTGACCTCTAGCTCCTTCACATTATTTCCTTCATCAGTCTCTAGAATAGAGCCGGAGTTATCTACTTCAACTCGAACTATTTGTTTGCCCGGACCTTGGAAAACCGCATCACACTGCACTTCTTCCAATCCTCCTGGAGTAACAAGAGGAATTGTCGAGGTGCCAACCAGTGCATCATCCAAGTAGCATCTTACTTCAACCCCCCCCGCATCGCCCATCCCTTCGTTTCTAACATAGCTCAATATTGTGCCAACCTCTCCGTCTCTCAGCCCAGAACCCCCTGTATCTGGGTTAGAGACAGATATAGTTTCAACAATTAAATCCGGTTTAGAAGTCACCACGACATCAATCATCTGGGAATATTGACTATTGCCGTCGCTGACCACTATCTCCACAGAATGTACTCCCGTCTCCACTGGACTCATCGTCAGAATCCCCTCGGAGTACACTGCCCATGAACGACTGGTTGATATCATCAGATTTTCAGTGTCTGGGTCAATTATTTCGATTTCCAGCTCAGCAGACTCCCCGATTTCAACATACACGGACGTTGGCAATCCTTCGAGTCTAGGGGGGTCCTCGATTTCCGAAACGTCGACTTTGAATGAATCCCTCCACTCATTCCCCCCCTCGTCAATTATTACTACAGAAACTGTTGACTCTCCAAAAGATTCGGGCATTGGCTGAATAACCAGTGAGCTACCTTCAGAATAGACATACACTATTTCTTGCGCGGAGCTGGTAGCTTCGACCAATAAATTGCTTGGATCAGTGATATCATCAGAGCATGTAACGCTAAGAGGAATCAGGACACTTCCCCCATCCTCCTCAAGGTCAATATCATTCATGGATATGCATTCAGGATCTCTGTCCCACTCTATAGTGTAACCTCCAGAGATACTTGCACTATCTATGTGTACGACTACAGTTTCCGGAGAGCCATCTGATGCCCACTGGAATCTAGATGCTATTCCAAATTCAGCAGAACTAGACTCAGCAGGCAATGCATGTCCTATTGGCAAGGAGAACTCGAACTCTCCTAGATTGATTGGTACGCTATTTATGAGAAAACTACCCAAAGCGAACTTTATCGAACTACCTGCCTGAGAAAGGCCCGTAACATCTCCACTAATCGTTCCAGAAACCACCAGTTGTGGATCATTAACATCAACTCTAGCGAGGCTGATGCATCCATCGTAAATTGTCAACCTAACCGAATTTGTGACGTCACGTTGGTCCAATAAATCACCATTGCCATACGTCTCCCAATTTTCCATCGATGTCTGTCCCTCTGGCATGGCTTCAATCGTTAAATTACCATCTCCAAAGACATGAATCCTGCCTAATTCTTGACCGTAAGGGGCTGTAACCGTGAATTCCCATGTACCTGGAGATTCCCCATCATTAGTTAGGCCACAGCTCTCCGCTACTAGTCCGTTGATGTCACCATCATATGGTCCAAAGTCCAGAACAGGCATCCCGTGTCCATTGAGTTCATGAGTTGCCTTCACATTTTCAAATGAATACCATGGCTGGAGATACCTCGCTTTAATGCCAACCGCGTCCACCCTCACTTCTGAGTCATCACTACCACCCCCTTGAGAAACGTAGTCTATTGTGATATAGGCTCCTTCAGCAAGTTGCCAAGTCCATTGTGCCTGATCATCTAGGGGAATTACTAGTGGATTGTTCATCTTGTATACTCCAGATAAAGTTCTAGTATAGGTCTTAACGAGCTTTTCACTACCTACGCCTCCGAGAATTATTCTCACAGTATCCGAATAGAGTACGTCTGGTATCTCAAAGTGGATCACAAGTGATATATTGGCTAAAACCAATGAGCTCATCCCATCGAATTCGAAACCTTCCAATGTGATGTTCGGCCCTCTGGACCACGTGTAGTATCCGTCAGGATTGCCCGTGCTGTAATTAGAAGAAGTAGGGCTTGAACTGGACCACGATATTATCTCGTCAAAATTCTCTGGCCTATCATGGGTGAACGATAACTCTTCATCAGCAACCATGCCCATTGAGTACTGAGCGGAATTCTGACTGAATCCAGATGTTGAGGAAATTGACCATAAGGAGCTGTCTTCGAAAGAACCAGCTTCTAGTACCTCATTGTCGTCGACCGATACAACTGAGTCTCCTCCTACAATCACTCCGATTTGAGTAGAAATGAGTATTATTGAGATGATTGTTATACCCCCTCTAAACCCGTTCATGTCTTCACCACAATGAGCATAGTGCTTCAACCCGTTGGTTACATGAACAAAATGCGCCTAACTGTTGATAAATAGGAATACGCCCGACTGTTAACATACGGCTGTGATAGTGTAGCGGTTAGCACGGTGGGTTGTGGTCCCGCCGGCCCGGGTTCAAGTCCCGGTCACGGCCCCATTTGTTTAGTTGCCAAGCTCTTCTTCAGGTATGTCATGACCCATTTTGTCCACTTTAATCGAGAGGTACTCCCTGTTCTCGTCGGCGACCCCCTCAATCAGCGGCATTCTTTCAGAGACATTGGTTCCATTCGAGACAAGTTGCCTGACCTTGTCGGGATTGTTGGTTAACAAGCAGACATTATGAATTCCAACTGCCCCAATAATCTCAGAGGCAATACTGTAGTCTCTAGCATCAACTGGATGCCCTAGTAGCAAATTAGCCTCTACAGTATCTGCACCTTTATCTTGTAGGTTGTAGGCTTGTATCTTTGCATGTAAACCGATTCCTCTCCCCTCCTGTCTTAGGTAAACTATGCATCCCCACCCGACCTCTTGGATCTGTCTTATTGCTGAGTTCAACTGGGGTCCACAATCACATCTGAGACTACCAAAAACATCCCCTGTCAGGCATTCAGAGTGAACCCTGACTAAAACCGGATCCGGCCCATTCATCTCTCCCAGCGTGAGGGCGACATGATCCATGCCACTAATGGAATCATGGAAAACTCGAATTCTAAACTGCCCATTATTTGTAGGGAGTTTGGCATCCGCAGGAACCTCTTCCAATTCCTCAATTCTGAAATTATTTGAGGACACTACATCACCTCTGCGGTTTTTGTCTTACTGATGAGAAATGTATACTCTCCCGCATCCTCTTCTACGGATAGAAGGGTCACGCCCATTCTTTCACAGAGTAACGGAATATCCCTAAGGGTTTCATGATCATCACACAATACCTCAATCGTCTCTCCGTCCGTGCACCTTAACAATGCGATTCTAGTCTCGTTTATCGGAATCGGACAGAAGAATCCCAGCAAATTCAATCTCCTGGTTTTAGAATTCACTTGGTCCATGCTACATCGAAGAAGACAGACCGTTTGAATTCAACGCTCAAGCGCCCTCAATCTCGGGTTTCAGAGAGGTGCCATCGAATTTTCTACCTTTGATGACATCAATCACATATGCAACCTTCTCAACATGGATCTCAACAATAGTACTTTCCGAGTCTTGTTCTACCTCTCCAATGGCAATCTCAGGTATCCTAGCCTCGGAAATAATCCAGTCTACAATTTCTCTTCGGGTTTTAACGGTTGAGGGCATGCTCATTCTAACTCTCACCATTCCAAAAGGATCCGAAACCTCGTCCCAGTCGTCTCTTTTTGGCACAAAATCCCTGTCCGTTCCCTTAGGAAGAGAGGGAGCATCAACGAAAGGAATAGTCAGGCCCCATGTTGAACAAATTTTGTCTATGAGCTGAACCTCACCTCCCGTAGCGAAGCTCCAAGATTCTCCTTTCCTGCCCATTCTCCCTGTCCTGCCTATCCTGTGGACATAGACCTCGGTGTCATCGGGTAAGTCGTAATTAATCACATGAGTAATTCCGTCTACGTCCAAACCCCTTGCAGCCACATCTGTTGCTACAACTATTTTTTCTGAGCCGTCTCTAAAGGACTTCAGAATCTTCTCTCTCTTTCCCTGAGGCATGTCCCCATGTAATCCGACGGATCTGAAACGGAATTTTGCCAATCTTTCTACGATCAAATCGACCATCCTCTTGGTATTAGAGAAAATGAGAATCTGCGATTCTTCCCCTGAACTGCCTAATATCCTTCCAAGAGCCCAAAGTTTGTTCGCTCTTCCAATTCTAATCGCGTATTGGTCTATCTCTGGGACTTCGACAACAAGGTCTTCGCTCATTACATGAACAGGGTCATTTAGGAACTCTTCAGCGGCGTCAAGAACTTCTTGAGGGAAGGTAGCACTGAACAGCAAAGTCTGGTCCCTGTTTTCCATCTTTTCAAAAATCCAAAGAACATCTGGAAAGAATCCCATGTCAAGCATTCTATCTGCTTCATCTAAGCAGAAAAGAGAAATAGTTTCAAGGTTCAAATGCCCTCTTTTTGACATGTCTATGACTCTTCCTGGTGTACCAACTACTATGTCTGTACCGTTACGGAGATTCTTTGCCTGTTTTTCTATATCCGTGCCTCCGTAAACTGTCTGTATGATCAGTCCTTTCTTCCCCTGAAGGATTGATAATTCATCAGATACCTGTACTGCAAGCTCTCTAGTGGGGCATAGCACTATTGCCTGGATACTTCCAGTTGGGGAGCATTTCTCTAAGATAGGTATCCCAAATGCAGCGGTTTTCCCAGACCCAGTTCTAGCCTGGCCAACGATATCCCTTCCTTTTCTGGCATGGGGTATAGACTCGATTTGAATCTCAGTCGGCTCTTTCCATCCTCTCTCAATTATGGCATCCAATATGAAGCCCTCCAAGCCCCATTTGTCAAAACCTGATATGGATTTATTCATACAAACGCCTCAGAATCAGAAGTTCTCCGATTCCTTGATCTCGGCCTGGAGCTCTCCCATCCAGTACTTCTTGCAGTTCTCCTTAGTAAGGAACTGGTCCTTGCTAGAGAAATTGTGGTTGTAGTGATTGTCTTGAACTGATGTGAATTGAGCTGGCTTCCTCTTGTGGAACTTCTGTAGGACATGTTGTCTCATATATTGCCTGAATTTGAGTGCTTTAGCACGGTTGTATCCCTTTGGCGTCATCCCCTCCCAAAGACGCTCAAATCTCTCAGCCTTTTCATCGACATGCTCACTCATGTGCTTCCCTCGCTTTCCGGCCGACTCAACTCGTGTTTATGATGTTCACCCTTCCTCTCTTCTTTCACAATCCCCTTCTCAATGACTATTTCCTCATCATCCTGAACATTTTCCAGAGGCGCTAAGAAGCTATTCTTTTGGTCCTCAGTCCCATCCATCTCTAAGTCCATTGACAGGGATAGGAGTCTTTTTCGTAGATCTGGACGTGTTTCCTGACGCAACAATTCTTTGGCAGTTTCCCTCAACTCATTTCCACTGAGGATTATTGACAGAAGTCCTATACAGGCCTTCCTCAATTCATAATCCCTGTCTCTGGCCCCATCAACGACCATTCTTGATACTCTGGGACTCTCCATATCTAGCTTCTTCAGTGCCCCAATCGCCGATTTTCTGACAACTGCGTCGTCGTCTGACATGGCCACTTCCACCAAGATAGCAGCAATACGTGGCTCGACGCTCGCTAGTGAGACTAGGGTCCTTGACGCCCTCCTCCTAACATCTGCATCTTCGTCTTCTAAGCACCATCCAATAAGGTCCCATCCCTCGGCTCCAGCCTTTGAGGTCAAGACCCTGAGTATCGAGGCCCCCCTCCTCCTCAGGTCAACATCATCCTCCCGAATAAGCTCGTCAATGTGCAAACAACCGGTTTCAGACCATCTTTCTGAAGTTGATTTAAGTGCAGAAAATGCGTTTTCTCTATGTTTTATGTCCTTATGTCGCAACTCCCTCCTGAGTACGTGTTCACATCCGGACGGAAAAACTGGAGCCATTTTCTTAAGTGAAATCATTGCCTCCTTACGTACTTCATGAGCCTCATCCATCAGCCTATCTGAGAGGCACATGATTAGCCCCTCGTGCTTCCTTAAGGAAAATGATGGCATACTTTCCAGAGCAACAGTCCTAATCGAGATTGAATCATCATCTAAACACTCCAAAAGAATCTCATGAGCGATGTTGACATCATCTTCCAAAACCCTGCTCAACGCTTTGATCCCGTCACCTCTATTGGCAAATCCACCACCTACGCTTCTGGGGAGATCTATCGCCCCTACCTCTCCTGAAGCTAATCGCAGTATTTCGGACCGTGGTATCGACTCCCATGGGCCACTACTTGGTAATAATGCCCTGATATCGGAGTCATCTTTCACTCGCGATTTTCTGAGGGCCTTACCCGTTCTAGGGTCTCTAGCAATATATTCCCTTGCCATGGCACTCAGCCCCCGCACCCCCTGGTCATTATTCAACTGAGTGACTCAATGTGCGTATCCAAAGTCATATCTGTAAATCACTATGTCGAGTTCCATGGCAAACGACGCTGAGGATGTTGAGAGACTCATCCACGCCACATTCCCCGATTCGCCAGCCATTCCTCTCTCTGAACAAGAGCTTGTGAGAATTTGGGCCTTGGATATGCATTGGTTAAGTCCGGAGTTATCGTCCGGAATTATAGAATCACTCTGTCAAACTGGATGGCTGATTAGATCCAAGGATCTACTTTCCCCGGACCCTAGAATAAGCCCTAATCCTCCTCCTCTTGGATGGTCTCCAATAGTTAGGAGATTGAAGGAACCGCCAAGTTTTATCCCCAAACCCATGATGGCATCCAAACCCAACCCTAAACCCAAATCCGATGGACCACAAATTCAATTATCCTCCAGTCATGAATATCCAAAAGACTGGGCTGAAACCAACATAAAGCCGATGATATCGTGGATTTCGAAAGAATCCGGGTTAACTCAGAAGGAGGTTGTAAGAAGGGCCCAGAGAAAGAGGAGAGCATTGGGACCAGTTACTCTTTGGTTTTCCCTGTCCCTTGTAGCTAGAGAACAAGGATTGGAAATGAGCGCAATAATGGAATTGATCGGAGAACGTAATTAGGTCAATTGGATGTTCTGACCTCTGCTGCAAGAAGGACAGGTAGGACAATTAGTGACAGAATTAGTGAGAAGGCCACAGCAATTGAGCTCACTACTCCGAAGTCGCTGATCACTGGTATTGGGGATAGCATCAGTACTAGGAACCCACAAATTGTTGTCCCAGCTGACATCACAAGGGCAGTTCCGGTGGTGGCATACATCTCCCTCATGGAATCCCAGACTCCCATCCCAGAAGCTCTATTTTTCTCAAATCTCCTCCAAACGTGTATCGAATAGTCTATCCCCAAACCAATGGTTAACGCAGTGATCATTATTGTCAAAACATTCCAGTTTAGCCCCAAGGTCGCCATCGAACCAACCACCCATGCCCCCGCAAGTCCCACAGGTAGTATTACTACCAGGGATTGACCGAGCCTCCTCGTGAGAAGGAATAAGACAAAAATGGACACTAGTAGGCTAATTCCCGTCGACTCTACCTGTGAGACGACAAGTCCTGATAGGATGCCATCAATCATGACGACGTCACCTGTTGCATAAGCTCTGCAATCGACCACTTCTCCATCCTCAATTAGTGAGGCCTGTTGTTTGAAAACCTCTGAAACCCTCGCCGAGTCTTCACTAGTCCTTGCGATTACGTCTACACTCATTTTCAGGTATAATATCCCTGAATTATCATCCGTCAGTGCCACATGGCCAGATATCCTTTCAGACCAAGTCTCACCTCTCAATGGATCTCCAACAGACTGGTTCGAAAGAAGGGATGAAATCGATGATGCCAAGTCTCCCTCCGAAAAACCGTCAGATATGCCTAGCTCACCGTCATATATCTCAAGGTGATATGTCTCTCCAAACGACTTGTCACCATTGACCGCATCCCTTAGTATAGGGTACAGGCCGTCATATGATGGTCTGTCTGAAGAGGTACTTGTTGGATTGACCACTTCTGGTATTCCTGCAATTCTAGTATCCAAGAAATCCAGAGCCCTAAGTAAGTCAGATTCTCCCGAAATATGGCCTTCTCCCTCTAAAGGCTCAATGATGATATCCACAGATTTCCACGCTGCTGCATCGTATGACTCATAGATATCTTGCCGTACTTCCATGACCTCCATCTCATCTTCGGATAGGAAATCAGTCAGCTCGAAGCTCGTGTCGAGCTCCATTACGGCTATCGATACTGATGCGGTAGTCACAGCCGCAACAGCCAACATGACCCAAACTGCATTTTTTCTTTGAAACTCAGTAGTCATCGATGCAAGCCTGTCGAATTGAAGCGCTGCAGACTTCCCATTTCCTATTCCCCTCTCTGCTACGACATGAACCGCCCCCACAGTTATTGTGCTTGCAATAAATGCCGAAACAACTCCCAGTGCGAGGGTGGCCCCGAATGTCCTTAGGGGAGGGAGTGGGGAGAAGGAATTAGACATGAATGCGAAAACGGTTGTCACGACAGCCAGCATCAAGGCCACTCTGATTGAGTCAAATGATTGAACCCAGGCCTCAGCTGCTGATTTGGATGACGAACGGGCCTTTTCATATCCTCGCTGGAGATGAATGGAATAATCTATACCAAGCCCGAGGACCACTGGGGCAACTGCCACCTCCAGAATTGAGAATTTCATTCCAAGAAGTGTGATTGTCCCATATGTCCAGATTAGTGCAGCAGAAAGACTCAGCAAAGGAGCGGCCACCATTATTGCAGATCGGAATGCCAATGCCAGAACAGCAACCACCACTGCGATGGAAATCACAAACAACCAGATCATTTCATCGAGAGTTTTGTCATTGATGTCGCTACTTATCAGATCATCCGAGATGACTCCATAATCCAGCCCCTCGCTACCACTGTCTCGGAGGAAGGATCTGATTCCCTGCGCTACCTCCTCTCTTTCGTTCCGATCTAAGTCTCCATTCAATTCGATTACCCAAAGAGTGCTGGATGCCAGAGGGGTGGGGTCTCCGCTACCGTCATCCAACCACTCACAAACTTGTTCGAACTCGAAGTCGGTATGCAACATTGCGGACGCAGCAAAAGTTGCCGTTGCAAGCACCCGTTCGTCTGAGGATGCTTCGATGCAATCTTCCTCCTCTGCCAATATCGAGTCAAGAATCTCTCCCCAGTCCGAAAAATCTGAGATACTACGAGATTCGTTGTCTCTCTCGTCTATGGAGCGTTGAATTGCATCGGCGGCATTGATGTGTGAGGTTATGCTATTGTCAGGCAATATGGATTCTAGCGACTCCATGTCATTCAATAAACCTGATAGTCGGGATATGTCGAGAATGTTTTCACCGGACCCCGCAGACACATGAATATACACCCTGTGTCCAGTTGGAGTAATTTTACTGTCAACCCTTTGCATAGCCTTTTCCGACTCGCTGTCTGGAGAAAACGACTCTAAGTCAGTAGTGAATGCAGGTAGAGGGACAATCACGCTCATCATCATAGCAGTAAGCAGGATGCTGATAATTAGGGAAGGGAGGGCCATGACTTCGAAGACAGATGCCATTCTAGCCTTCGCATCTGGTTGTCCCATGAGTCAGGGCCAAACCGGTCCATCGTTTAACTTAGGCCACTGCAGGTCCCTTCAGCGCCAGAAACATAGGAAAGCCCTCAAAAGGGGGTTACGGTTCGGCGCGTTGTCCATGTCAATAAAAGTACTAATGAACGATGGCCGAGAACTTCGACTTAGGATCACAGGAGAGACACATACTACACTCCAGCTTTTCCGTTCAAGGCTCAACGAGAGTCCTAACGTTGAATATGCTAACTTCTTTCAGAAACATCCAGATCTAGACGAACCAGAATTGTATGTTCGAGCCGTCAAGGGCAAGAAGGCAGAGAAAGTATTCAGAGATCTCTGTTCTGGAATTTCCAAAGAGTTCTCAGGTCTCAAGCTCTGAGGATGGTGAATGTGTGCCCTCCGAAGGCATTGATGAATCCTTGGGCCTCGTAGGATGGGCCTTCCATAATGAGGGAGTTGGGGGGCTACTGAAGGTCAGGGTCGAGGATTTCAGGGTAGAAGAGGTCTCGAGAGTCCCAGCTTTGGACCCTAAGGGGAGATTTACGGTGGCAAGGGCTACCTTGACTAATTGGGAGACAAACAGATTCTTGAATAGATTATCTAAGGAATGTGGCATCAGTAGAAACAGGATATTTGCCTCTGGACTGAAGGATAAGAGGGCGGTTACTACACAGATTCTGGTCATAGACGCCAACATCAAAAAGGTAGAAGCTGTTGATATTCCAGACTCAGAAATAGAGGTATTAGGAAGGACGCACCAGAAAGTGGGAATGAGTGATCACGATGGAAACAGGTTTACTATAACTCTGAGAGGGTGTTGCCATGTCGATGGAAGTCCCATGGACGGCAAGGAGGCCTTACAAAGGGTCCATGGAATCAGGGAAGGTCTTGCGAACTCATTAGGTGCAGACGTCTTTCCGAATTGGATCGGGCCGCAGAGGTTCGGCGCAAACCGTCCAGTTACCCCACTTGTTGGAATGGCAGTTGTGGAGGATGACTACGAATCTGCAGTGGATATTTACTTGGGTATGGAGGGAAATAAATCTACTGAAGAGACCTCCAAATTTAGAAAATTGTGGAGGGAGACCAAGGATGCCTCTGCCTGTTTGGAAGTGATACCTGGCCATCTCGGATATGAAAGAGAAATGCTACGCCATCTGGAAGGCAAGGACGGTGATTGGTTAGGGTCTTTCAAGACCCTACCGAACTCTTTGCAACTATTGATGGTCCACTCTCTACAATCTCTGGCATTCAACCACACAATCTCTAATAGAATCTCCAATGGATTGAGCTTGGTCGAACCAGAAATTGGCGACATAGTCGCCCCGACAAAGGGAAACGGTAGGATAGACGTCTCCAAGATGGCGTCGGTTAGTCAGAATAATCTAGAAAGGTGCAGGAGAAATTGCAGGCTTGGTAGGCTTTCTGTTACGGGACCTCTCCCAGGAAGTGAGCTTTCTGTCGCTGACGGAAAACCTGGGGAAGCCGAATCCAAGGCTATTGACGACACAGGACTCGGGTCCGTAAATTGGAGAGTGAAGAGTATACCTAGGCTTTCTACAAGTGGGACCAGAAGAGCGCTATCGGTCCCTTTCACTGATTTCTCCGTAGAGGAAGCCACAGACATTCCCGAGTCTTCTGAGACATCGATGAAGTGGCAGAATAACCCTGTAGAGGGAGATAGGTGGCATCCAGAGGGGGCTTCGCTGAGACTAAGCTTCACACTTCCTCCCGGTACATACGCAACAGTACTGATGAGGGAGTTTATGAGGTCCCCTCTAGACCATTATTAGATCAGAGTCTTCCCATTTCTAGGGTCTCAATCTGTCCGACTAGTGGATCAATTTCTCTGACCCTTGCCTCAAACTCATCGACAGTTCCCTCTCCGTCCTCCAGGACTGCCTGAACCTCGATGAACATCATTCCGAACGCAAGGGGCTTAATCTCGAATGTCTGGACCTCTTCTAGCTCACCAATTTTCATTGCGATCCCATCATAGTCTGGTCGCCCTTCCTCTGGCTGATCCATAGTTACTTTGTACTTCACCACTACATGCCCCATACTAGTACCTCCTCAAGGTCCTTGGAACCCACACTCTGTGCAAACGTAAGGTACGCCCTGAAGTCTGCATCGCCTGCTTCTTCCAATCGCGTGACCGCATTCTGGGCAAGGGAAAGAGGTACTTCTGGAGTCTACCAGAGGCAATCCCGATGCCGTACATGTGCTCGTCCGTGCTGTCATTGCATTCCCTCGACGAGGTGCCGAGCCACACCCCCCTTTTAGCGTTGACCGATGGCAACAGGACACCATTGCAATGAATTGAAATGAAGGTCCCCCTACCGAATATAGGTGATTAAGTGAGCGAAGAGGAGCTATCGTTGTCCGGTGAGCAGAACGACCTATCGGAGTTTGTTTCAGATGAGGGAGGAATATGGAGTCTGAGGAATGTGGAGAAGATCAGAGGTTGGAACAATATCGAGTATGGGGCTGGCCTATCGGGCAAGAATACGCCCTCCACTGGCCTGTCAATGAACAGGGCCTACATACCGCCCGGAGGTGTGGCAAAGGCGCATATCCATGTGGATTTCGATGTCATGATCTATCTCCTGAAAGGGAGCGTGAGGCACGAGTACGGGCCAGGCTGCAGAAATTCGGTTGTCCACAGTGAGGGGGACATGTTCTACATTGAGCCGGGCCTTCCTCACGAGGTATTCAATGTCTCTGAAACCGAATGGGTACATGCGATTGTCTCAAGGTCAGATGCTTCAGAGTGGCAGAATATCGTTCCCTATGACAGGGATTCCGAGTAACTAGGAGTTCGGGACCGTAATTAATGGACCGGGATTGTACCAGTGGTACCTCAATTCGTCGCCACTAAATCCATCATTTGCAACAAAGAAAACTTTCTCCCCCAAGGCAAATAGATTCCTAGCATCCGAACTTTGCCAACCAGGCCGGGTATCTACTGCCAGTGCGATCCCATCTTCGGGAGTGAATGAGAATAGCTCTATCCCTGCACCATTTCCATACGCTTCATCTACGTAGTAAAGCCTGTCTCCGGCTCTCGTAAGGTACAACGCACTAGAATCGTCTGTGACTATGGAGCCGGATATCCTAACAGTTCCCGAATCCGAACCATTGCTCCTCCAGACCTCGGTCCCCTGGGTTCCAACTCCCGGAGAGCTACTGTAGGCGATGAAGTACAGATCGCCGTCGAACTCTATCATGTTACTAACACCTCCATCTGAAGGTCCTGCAACGATGTCCTTGACCAACGAGGTCCCAGAATATGTACCATTACTCTTCCAAAGCTCATTTCCGGATGTACCGTCATTAGCTGTGAAGAAGAGAGTGTCTCCAACAGAAATCTTCTGCCCTGGCCAACTACTACTTCCATTAGCTGCTATATTGCTTACGATCTCAGTACCTGAATTTGTCCCATCGCTTTTCCAAAGCTCCATACCAGATATTCCGTCATCAGCACTGAAGAATAATTCTCCGCCCATACTTTCAAACATAGATGGAGAACTATCGCCACTACCGTAATTGATGTCTTTGACCAACTGCACCCCTCCCGCTGGAGAGCTAGTGTTAATCACAAAAAGCTCTCTACCGACGTCTGTCAAGACCGCACCCATGTCAGCCTTAGCACTGAAGTAAATATTATTCCCAGATCTTGTGAACTCACTAGGCTGACTGCCTTCTAAGTCAGCAGTAATACTTCCTCCATTTGGCGTAGTTAGGTCCGTATTGCCGTAAAAAAGATCTGCCAGCTGGAAGGTTCCAGACTCGGTCCCGTCCGATATATGTGGTTCCTCTCCAGAGCATACTATGTTTTCGTAGGAACATCTGAAAGCTGAAAAATACGCTGTGTCGAACCCTACTTCCGATGCAGGTATTACTGAAATCGAATTAACACCAGAATATGTGAATTCTGGATAATTGGAAAATAATTGTGGTTCGCAATCGAAGGTCTCAGAGATCTTGATGGTTCCAGAATTACTCCCATCACTAACGTACAACTCTCTGATTTCATCGTTTCCTACCGCAGCAGAAAAAAATATTTTTTCATCTCCTGCTACAATCTCCCCAAAGTTCGTGCCGGGATTTTCATAAACTATTGAACCTCCAATAATTGTCGGCCTTGTCGGATTAAGATCGATAACCATATTGGTGCCACCCATTGTGCCATCTGACCTCCAGAGCTCGTTTCCATGTACGCCGTCATCAGCAATGAAATACAATACTCCTCCCATTGCCACCATAGAATGCGGATTTGAATCATGTGATGATACTGAGTTGATATCTTTCACAAGCCCGCTGTTGCCTGGGCACTCTCCGAACGTTGAAACGATTTCACTCCCAGTAAGGATCCCATCCCCTTGAATTCCTCCCGGAGAGCCGTCATCAAAACCGATACTCAATTTATTCCCCGGATTAGATTCAGGGCAACCAGACACCGAATAATAGAGGTGTGTAATTAACAGATCTATTCTTTGCTCGGCAGTATCTAGACTATCTGTCAATTGGGCTATTTCGGATTCTTTCAGAGATATTTGATCCAATGCCTCGTCTCTCTCGTCTTCTATAATTTCCATCAACTGACTTATGTTTTGGATTTGCGACTCTAGGCTTGAAATGTGACTGGAATTTTGTGCGGCTGAATTTTCCAGCTCTAATCTTAGCCGCTCAGAAAGGTTGCTAAGATTAGAAATCTGGGATTCTTTGTGTATCACAGTCTCTGTAAGGGAATCTAATGTATCATTAGCTTCGCTGAGTGCAGCCTCGATCTCAGATACAAGGGAGGAAGAGGTAGCCAGTTGATCCTTGAGTGAGTTAATATCGCCTGCTTGTTGTTGATTGGTAGCAGTCAGGTTGTCAATCTGTGCTTCAAGGCCCGGAACTACTGTGTCATTTTCGCCTGTTGAATCTCCTCCCAAACATCCCGACAATATAGAGACGGACAACAATAGAGTGAGTACAAACGCAGTTCTTTCCATGGGCACGCGTTAGAGTGGAGGATTAGATGCTTTCTGATAATTTATGCTTCACTCTTCTTCTCTTCTGGAAAGTCTGCGCAGGCCCACCAAGGGAGTTATCCCGTCGTCAAAGTCCTCAACTTGGGTGACTACCCCAAGTTCCGATAGATGGTCTGAGACCTGTTGCATAGCTGTCCTGCCCGACGCCCTCTTTCTAGGTGAGGGTAGCTTATTCCTGCAGATCAAATATGTCTCTGAGGACGAGTTTCTAGATGCAGTCGGGGCGAATCTTTGAACATTCGAGAATCGATCTTTCGCGGCCTCTACCAGTCCTTCAATTCCCGTACCTTGAAATGTCTTGGTTACGAACGTGCCTCCGGGTATGAGCACGTCAATTGCCACATCCAGGACAGTGGTCGAGAGCTCGAGGGATATTGCCTGATCGGTGTCATATCTTCCAGTCAGCCTCGGGGATATATCGCTGATGACAACATTGAGATCTTCGCCCCCCAGCAAACTTCGTACTTGGGCAAGCGTAGACTCCTCGGTGGCATCCCCGATGATTAGTCTGGCCCCTTCTACCGGAGAAGTAGCCAATAAATCAACACCGATCACCAATCCATTTTCTCCCGACTCTTCCACTGCAACCTGTGTCCACCCTCCGGGATGACAACCGATATCCAGCACATTATCGCCCCTTCTGATCACAGAGAACCTGTCTTGTATCTGTTTGAGTTTGTAAGCCGACCTTGCTCGATACCCCTTTGACCGGGCCTCCCTTCTCCATGGGTCACGACGACTCTCCTGATACCATCGCTTGCTCATGCATCGTCCGCGGTGAGATGAGTTATCAAGTCAGGGCCTAAGTGTGGCAACTAGAGGCCAATTTCTGTAATTAAGGCACGAGCTGTATGCCTGATGGCATCTTCTGACGCCATATCCGGTTTGAATCCCGTTGAGAGAAGTCGGCCGACTTCCAGAGACGTTTTTGGAACGTCGCCTGCCCATCCCCTATCTCCTCCTGTGTATTCTATTGAGACGTCTTCAAGTCCACTTTCTTCGACAACTATCTCAGCTATTCTCCTTACCGAGCAAGTGTCGCCTGTTCCAAGATTGTACAAACTGACATTGTCCACACAAAAGTCCACTAAGTGAACCATTGCACGAACACAGTCCTCTGCGGACATGTAGGATTTCTCTTGCATGCCGTTTCCAAGGACCTCAAGTCTATTTGGGTCTCTCTTCAATTTATGGATGAAGTCGAAAATCACACCATGAGTCCCCCTAGGTCCGACAATATTAGCAAACCTGTGTATCCATGCGTTGGCCCCAAATGTACCAGCCCATGCCGTTATCAATGCTTCAGAGCCGAGTTTAGAGGCGCCATAGAGCGAAATTGGCATCACAGGACCATATGTCTCAGGAGTGGGCATTTCCTCAGCTTCTCCGTAGATTGCAGAGGAAGACGAGAAAGATATCTTGTTGACTCCCACCTTTCTCATTGACTCAAGGACATTGTACGTCGCCAAGGTGCCTTGCTTGAGGTCAGTGTCAGTAACTTCCGTCCCCAGTCTAATGTCAGGATTAGCCGCCAAATGGTGAACCATTTCGATTCCAGACATAGCAGATTCAACCTCGTCAATGTTCAGCAGGTCACCACGGACCACCTCGACATTTCCCGTTCCCTGATGGTGGGACAGGAATTCCTCCCTCCCACTTGAAAAATTGTCGAATACTCTTACATTGATTCCTCGAGATACTAGGGCGTCAACTAAGTGGGAGCCGATGAAACCGGCTCCTCCGGTAACTAAGTGCATGGTACCGGGAGAATGCAAGCGGACTTGAGTTCATCGGATGCAGGATCAGGACCATGTCCCGGCGTCTCTCTTCTGCCTGAGGAAGTAGGAACAGGCAACCATGCCAATCAGGGCTATGTGTATAACAGTGCAGTAAGGGCAAATGTGTGGTGCTCCGTCAACCATTGTCAGCTCTACCAAAACCAGCCATATGACGAATGGAACTCCTGCGAGACAGACGTAGAACAGTAAATCTACATACCCGGACGCCCACTTAGCGTGTATGTCCATCCTGATTGAGAGGACAAAGAACCATATCAGGGCGAAAGAGACAATTCCAATTAGCCCCCATGGGATTCCAAAGAGATTATTCCACTGGGGGTCTCCGATAACCGAACCACATTGTACTAGTCCCTCCGTAGCACACATCGAGGAAGAACCCATTATCATTGAGTTGTGTATTGCCCAAGTCCATCCGGACCCCATTATGCCTACAGCTGAGAATCCCATGCTTGCGTTTAGTACCCCTAATGTGCCCTGCTCTCCTGAAGTTTCTTTGGCCTTAATCAATAGGTAGCTAGAAATCACTATTCCCGCTATGAAAGCCATCAGTGGGGGGGTGATGACGCTCATCATTGACCACCTACCAGCCTTTGTAAGGCCTCTGAAAGCTCCTCTCCATCTCCTCCTTGCCCCTGATGTTTATTCTTATTCCAAGCTACAGTACCATCAGGCTCAAGGATAAATGAAACAGGTGTCCCTGAAAGGCCCCACATGTTCATTATCGTCATGGATCGATCATCGATATACGGCCAGTCATTTGGTGTTCCAGGCCTGTCGATACAGTCGTCTCTGTCACTATTACATCCAAAATACGAGGTTTTGTCCCTAAAAGCCTCAATTTCTCCTCTGGTGCTGTCATGATTAGGAATGCTCAGCTCAGCTGCGACCGTGACGAAGTTTACCCTATCAGACCACTCTGAGTGGAGCTGACTCATTTCATCACCATCGACCCAACAATACGGACAGTCAGTGTCCATGAAATAAATCAACATCCATTTACTGTCCGATGATCCGTTCCAGTCCCAATCATAGTTGTCGGAGAGCCTGTATTCATTCCATCCAAATCCATTGTAGGCATCCGCAACAAAATCAGGCGCTTGATTCCCCTCGTCAGGGCCAACTTGAGGTATAGGTGCCAGAATTACAGAAATAGCAACAACTAGGCTGATTATTCCCGCGGTAACGAGCATTGCTACTGTTCTAACATCCTCATCTTTGCCCTTAGGTGCCGCCTTCGCCCTACGCCTCGCCATCATACTTCCGAGGGACTATTCATCTTAGAGTCTGATGGTACGTGGTTATGCCCAATCTAGATTGTAGTCTGATTACTTAACCAATGAGTCAGTCTGAGGAGTTACTATTTTCCTCGAATTTAGGTGCTTTGGAATTCCATTGGATGCCAACGCTCATTTGGGGCGTGTTACCGCAACATATTGTGAGCGATGAGGTGGCTTCAGACAGATTCTCTCAATCGGCTGACGAATCACTAGATGATGAGGAGGAGTTTTGGCAATCCTTTTTCGAGAGAATCCAGCCAATAAGGGAGGGCGTAAACTCTGCTAGAAGGGTGTTTTATGAGGGCCCTGTCGGGAACGCCATCGATACTGTAGGCCAACTGGTTGATGACGCCGCCGACATAGCACATTCTTCCTACAGGAGGTTGAACGAGTTAGCTTATGCAACGATTTTGAGGAGCCCAGGCATCTTTGTCGCGTTCCTGTTACTGGTCACCTCCGTTATCGGGCAATTCGCCATGGACTTCCAACAGCAAATAAACGGAGATGTTGAGGTATATCTTCCGGATGGGGCAGACTCTTCTGACCTGCTGTCGGAGGTCAGGGAACAATGGTCAACTGATGTGGTCATAATTTACCTCCAAACCGGAAACTCAATCGCCTCAATCTCAGAACGAACCGAAGAGAACATAACCTCTGTCAACGTCCTGTCGCAGATGTCTTGGATTGAAGGGGATGATACCTCAGGAGAGGGGACTTTCGATCGAGGATTAGACTGGGACAAGGGCGACAGAGGAATGAATGATGGGGTCGTGTGGGTCCTTTCTCCCTCCCAGGTAATCAAAGAGGCAAACTCTTCTTCTTGGAGATTCAATTGTGCTATGGAGAAGCACGGACTCCCCGTCAGTGATGGGCAGAACTGCGCCATTGCAGGTCTCAACCCTTACTACGGGTATGAAATTCCAGATGAGCAAGAGAGAGTCGATCAGTTCGTGGAAAATGCTGGGTCTCTGATGGAGTCAATGGTCAGGGACACCAATGGTGATGGAATTTGGGATACCGGGGTCATAATTATGGGAATATCATTCGATATGGGAGGGACCGATATACCTCCTCGAGACGATCCCAAATTCGGCCAAGTCAAAGACCACAAGGCATTCCTAGCTTTTGCCGAGGCCTACATCCATGGCCTAGGACCCGACGGGGAAATCCGCGAGGGATGCGATGATGATGGCAGTGGCGTCTGCGACGAGTTAGAGGAAAACTGCAAGCTTTGCTACACAACCTACGAGTTGACATCAACGATGGATACTGAGAGACTTGATGACATCCCGCCCAGAAGAGCGGTGACAGTAACGGGACTCACCCCTGTCCTGCATGACGTTTCTGACGCCATTTACCTAGAATTGGTCGAGACAATGCTTCCTGCCAGCTTGGCCTTGGTAGCTCTCGCAATGCTAATTCTTCACAGGAATGCGAAGGTCATAATCATCTGTGGAACGCCAATAGCGATGAGTCTAGCGATAACCTTCGGAACCACAGTGATTCTTGATATCATGCTAACGCCAATGATTATTTCCGCCGGTCCGATATTGGTAGGCTTGGGTGTTGATTACGCACTTCATCTTACGAATCGTATCGAGGAAAATCGGCAACAGCTAATTGAGGATCATCTGGAAAGGTCTTGGAAGTTGAACAGAGATGGCCTAGAGACTGAATCGATTGACCCATGGGACCCACTAATCAGCCTCACTGCGACCGTAAGAGCGGCCATGACAACTGGACACGCCATCTTTCTATCGGCATTAACCACAATTATTGGTTTCAGCGTTCTCACTTGGGACAGCCTTGTTCCAATTCAGCCCATGAGGACAGTAGGTACAACACTCTTGCTCGGCATCTTCGTAACATTCCTCCTTTCTATGGTGATGGTCCCAGCTCTTATCCAGCTACTGAGATACAGGAAATCAACAGGAAACCTGGATATGTCTACGAATCAAACTGTTTACGTTTCGATAGCTATCGGAGCAATTGCGGCCTTCGCTCTGTCATATTCCGGCGCAATGTCGACCATCAACTCCCTGATCATAGCATCTATGCTGTCCTTGACAATCGCCCTCGGAATTCTGGATGTAGTTTGGGAGTCTATAGGCAAGATTCCTGTCAGGTTCACCATCGTGGTAATGCTAGTAGCAATCGTGACTACTGCTGGCGGAGTCATGATTCTTGAGGAAGAACTCGGCAAGGACATTACTGGATCGTCTGACGAGGTCCCACCCGGATTGGAATCATATGAAGCCCTTAGGGAGTATAGCTATGAGTTCGAAGGGGGACAAACAAATCTGTTCATTATCGATGCCACTGAAAGAGGCTCATTCAATGGCACGGCCCCAATAAGAGACATACCTGTCCTGGACTCGATAGAAGCAATGCAAATCAAGGTCGACAATGTCGAATTTACCGACACAACGAGCATCGTGGACATTCTGAAAGCGATTCATGTACAAGATGATGTTACCGGGCAGCAGACGTTCGATAGGTCGTTGTGGGACATCCTTCACTCTTCCTGTTGGGATGACCCATTGCAGATCGAGTGCCTGACAAGCGGCGATCTGGCTTTCACTACACTGTCCTCGAAGGAGGACATGGTCAACGTTGTTTTCGACACTCTGAGTCCGGAGATAAGGTCCATGCTGATGAATGCTGATCAGGGGACCGGGGAGACCAAGACCCTAGTCTACGCATGGCAACCATACATCAACATCCAAGATGCAACTGGGCTTAGAGATACCATTGACGGATTCCTCTCGGAAGGAGGGTGTGAAGGTGCCACGAAGTGCAGGTCCACCACACTTGCCGACGAGGGAGTCATCAACTCCAAGCTAACCGGAGGGCTCCCCATCTCAATCGATATTAACTCTGGAATTCACAAGGCTCAGAATGAGACTACAATATGGACAATGATAATCCTACTCTTTGCGATGGCCGTATTGTTCAGATCCCCGAGACTAGCGATATTTACGATGACCGCAGTGGCGGTTGTGGTGTTATGGCAGCCTCTACTTATGAGAGGGGGTTCAGTTAATGTCAATGTCTTCACCGCGATGATAGGGACCATAGTCTTCGGAATAGGCGTTGACGACTCAATTCACATCATAGACAGGATCAGAGACGAGGGAGAGACTCCTGCAGGCATAGTCAGGTCCGTCGTCACAACGGGACGTACGATTTTCGAGACTACTGCTACGACGTGTGCCGGTTTAGCCGCAGGCCTCTTCGTAGCAATCCCCGGCCTTCAAAATTTCTTCCTTCTAATGATGGCATTAATCGCTCTAGCACTACTTACCAGCGCCATACTACTTCCCACAATAATTGTAGTTTACAATGAGTTAAGGTCAAGAATCACATTGAACGGAGCTTGGCTGGACTACGATGATGGAGGGACAATATCCGAAACCTCGGTATTGCAAGCTATAGTAGACCCTGCTGACGTAGTCTGACGAGAAATTGATGAGGGTGCAGGGAATAAGCCCCTTTCTGTTCACCTTTCGGCTGGTCGCATTCAACTATGCATCCTACCCGGCCCTGTTGATGCACTACGGGCCTGCTTGGACTTGCTCCAGCGGGGTTGCTCGTTCCAGCCACCATCGGGAAACCTCCTCCTTACGGATTCATCGTACTCCCGGGGCAGTTCGTTTCTGTTGCAGAGCCGGCCCTCCCGGACCCCCGACTTGCGTCGAGCCACTCGCATCACGGAGAGGGGACTTTCCTCAGTGTCGTACACTGTCAGCGACCCTCCTGCTCCCTCACACTGCCCGCCACGTCGGTGCCCAAGAACCCAACGGTCAGAAAAAAATAGAAAATTTTGGAAATAATCATCTACGTTCCTACCAACAGAGCCCTGTGTCCGATGCCGAGTTACTAAAGAGAGAGGCAGGAATAGCAGCGTGTGAATATGTGAAAAACGGCATGATAATTGGTCTTGGAACTGGATCAACCGTTAAGCATACAATCATCGAAATCGGCAGAATGATGGACGAAGAGGGTCTTGAAATTACAGGAGTACCAACCAGTGAAGCGACAAGGGTACTGGCCGAGTCCCTCAATATCCCTCTGATCGAAATTTCCCAGGTGGAGTCCCTAGACCTAACAATTGATGGTGCTGATGAATTCGACAGGGATTTCTCACTCATCAAGGGAGGGGGCGGGGCACTAACGAGGGAGAAGATTGTCGCAAATCTTTCAAAATCAATGATCGTAGTAGCTGATGATAGTAAGAGAGTTGATATTCTCGGGAGTTTCAAACTACCCATCGAGGTCGATCCACTTCAATCCGATTCGGTTGTAGGAGAGATCAATGGATTTTGTCCAGGAGAAGTAAGGATAAGGGCCTCAGGACAGAAGGGCACATCGGAAAACGAACCTTTCATAACAGATAATGGTGGATACATCATTGACTGTGAATTCGGCCCTAGTATCACAAATCCCGCAGATTTGGAGAAAACTATCTCCAAAATTAAGGGGGTAATCGAAGTAGGCCTGTTTATCGGAATTTGTGATGCAGTAGTACTATCATCTTCGTCAGGGGTCGAGATTTTGGTAAATCCCAATGGTAGACTAAATTGATCGTCATCCGAGGCCATTAAAATGGGATAGCGATTCGGATGGTCGGGTCTGTAGCTTAGTCAGGTAGAGCACCCGGCTCTTAACCGGGCGGTCGCGGGTTCGAACCCCGTCAGACCCGCCAGCACCACCGCATGGCGCCAGCGAGGCAACCATATACCACGGGCCCCTCAGGTGGTCGTGCCAAAGCAGTATTGGATTGGAGACATCCTTGTCGGTTCTCATGATGAGGAGGTCGTCGAACTCTGTGGGTGGGTCCATAGGACTAGGGGCTCGAACAAAATTCGATTCTTGGTCCTAAGAGACTCAACAGGATCTTTGCAGTGCGTGATCAAAAAGGGCGAGGTCGATGACGAATGTTTCGATGCCCTGTCTGGTGCTCTGATAGAATCGAGTGTCAGGGTCACAGGAAAGGTCATCAGGACTAACAGGGAGCATGGCTACGAACTCTCGGTAAGCTCGGGAATTGTAGTTGGGGCCGTAAATCCGGATAGTCCATTTCCAATCACAGAATCAGCCATGGCAGAGGCCGATGGGGGGGAAACTGAATTCCTCCTCGATAACAGACACCTATACTTGAGGACTGGGAGGATGACAAAGATGTTGAAGATTAGGTCAACGGTTTTCGGTGCTGTTCATTCCTACTTCAGAGACCGAGATTTCATTGAATATCAGGCCCCTAACTTCGTAGCAGGGGCCGTTGAGGGTGGAAGCACCCTCTTCGAGGTACCTTATTTCGGGAAAAAGGCATATCTCACTCAATCTTGGCAATTGTATGCTGAGGCAGCTATGCCAGCACTTGAGAGACTCTACACCATTGCTCCATCTTTCAGAGCTGAAAAAAGCAGGACAAGAAGGCACCTGACTGAGTTCTGGCATGCTGAAATGGAAATAGCATGGGGAGGTAATAACGAAGTGATGGAACATGGAGAGGCCCTCGTTAGAAGCATAGCCCAATCACTAGTCGAAGAAAGAGAAGATGAATTGTCTGAGCTAGGAAGAGATGTAGAAATGATTCAAAAATATGCAGACTCCAAGTATCCGAGAATGAGATATGACGAAGCCGTCGAAACTCTGCAGTCCAAGGGCGCCGAGATAGAGTGGGGCCAGGATTTAGACTACAGCAAAGAAAAAATCCTAACCCAAGACTTCGAAGTACCACATTTCCTTACCCACTATCCCCGCGTAGCCAAGCCATTCTACCACAGGCCTGATCCTGAAGATGCGAAGTATGTTCTATGTCACGACCTACTTGCTCCCGAGGGCTATGGAGAAATCATCGGAGGGGGGGAAAGAACCTGGTCGGAAAAGGAAATACTCGAGAGAATAGACGAAGAGGGAACTCCAAGGGAGCCATATGAATTCTACATTGACATAAGGAGGTACGGAGGGGTCCCACACGGGGGCTTCGGAATGGGGATAGACAGAGTTTGTGCCTGGCTATCGGGTGCTGATCACATTAGGGAGACGATACCTTTCCCCCGGGACAGCCGACGTGTCACGCCGTAGGCGTGCGACCCGAATCACTCTTACGCCTAGACCATGTGGCAGACGCATGGAAGAGGACTGGAGGACACTCGACATCGCCAATCCAACCGATGAACACGCAATGCTCAGGGAGATGGTTAGGAGTTTTGTTACTGACGAGGTCGAGCCACAAGCGCTTGAGTACAACAGAGATGAAAAATTCAACGTTGGCTTATTCAGGTCACTTGGAGAATCAGGACTTCTGGGAATCTCAGTACCTTCAGAATTCGGCGGAGGCGGAATGGATGCAACGGCAGTCGCAATTATCAATGAGGAACTTTCCTACTCCGACCCAGCTTTCTGCCTTGCATATCTCGCTCATGACCAACTGATGGTAAACAATCTCGCTCAAAATGGAAATGCGGATCAGAAATCGCGGATCCTCCCAAAGGTATGCAGCGGCGAGTGGATTGGATGCATGGCAATGAGTGAGCCGGATCATGGAACAGACGTCCTCGGTATGGAGACCTCTGCTGTTCAAAGGGACGATGGAAACTGGGTGATCAATGGGAGAAAGATGTGGATAACCAACGGCTCTTTAGATGACGATGGAGGAACTGCAGACATCGTTTGGCTATATGCCAAGACAGGAACTGACGATAGAGGAAGGGCAGAAATCACCACCTTCCTAGTGGAAAAGGGTACCGTTGGATTTTCCGTCGGCCAGAAGATTTTCGACAAACTCGGGATGAGGGCAAGCAACACTGCAGAGCTAGTTTTCGAAGATTGCGTTGTGCCACCGGAAAATGTAGTCGGTTCACCCGGAGAATCCATGGTTCACATGATGAGAAATCTAGAGCTGGAGAGGCTCGGCTTAGCAGCGATGGCAGTGGGAATCTCCAGAAGGTGCCTCTCTGCAATGAACAGCTATGCTAGCGAAAGACAAGCCTTTGGAAGGGAAATCAGGGATTTTGGGCAGATCCAGAGACACATAGCGGAGTCATGGGCGGAATACAGGGCGATGAGGGCCTATGTCTATGACACTGCGAGACAAATCGACCTAGCCAAGTCAGGAAACAGATTGGACTCAGATGGAGTCAAATTATTCGCAACGACAATTGCCAAGAACATTGCGGACAGGGCGATACAGGTACTTGGAGGGTATGGATATGTCGGGGAGTATACCGTCGAGCGTCTGTGGAGGGACGCCAAATTATTGGAAATTGGAGGAGGCACCCTCGAGGGGCATCAGAAGAATATCACCCGAGACCTTAAGGTCGATCATGACGCCATAGAAAGATAGTGGTAGTCCCGCCCGGATTCGAACCAGGGTCCCCAGGACCAAAACCTGAGATGATGGACCACTACACTACGGGACTCCGGGCTTGTGGCGCGTACTATATGATTTGGACTTGACGGGCGAGAGTGCACTAGGCACGGGGCCGGCAGAATGAAAGAACCGCCTTCTCACGATGTGTCATGGCTCAACGTTCAGCTATGCTCCTAGTCTGGCTCATGTTGATGCAGACAACCTCCGCGTCAATGGGGTTCGAGGCAAATGTCGGACACGTTGATCAGAGTTCTGACCAAGAGCATCCAGACCCATACTCAATTCCCCTCGAAGAAGAGCTAGAGCCTTGGGTCGATCCTTCGCTCATTGACGATTTAGACGGAGACAACGGTAGATCTAGAGTCACCGTTATCACAAAGTCGCTACAGAATCTCGAGTTCTGGCAGTTGGAGAATGGGGCCCTTGAGGAGCAGGCGAAAGCATCAAAGGGCGAGGTTTTGATACACCAAGAAACCACCGATGGAGTAATCGATCACAGAACATTCTGGGTTTCTTCTCAACTAGTTCAAAAGATTCCTGGGGTCGAAGGAGTAATAGCGGTTATTGATGCAAAGAAGGCCCCAGAGCCTTATTCAATTGAGCCATTCCAGGAGCCTCCCGGTATCGATCCTAACACCGTCAAGACTGGGGAGATTCATGGCGCAACGGAAGCATGGCAAAGCGGATACTCAGGCGATGGCCTCATTGTCGCCGTAGCAGATACTGGCGTGGATTTCGCTCACCCAGATTTGAATGGGACTCAGGCACGGGTCACATTTGACGACTCACCTTACAATGGCTGGCCACTAATGTTAGACCACAATAGCATGTACAACTGGATGGTTCATGGTGAGGCATACCCTGCTCGATCTACATGGTACGCAGATACCTCAACAATCGATAAAGACAACAATTCAGACGGATTACTAGATGTCTCAGGTCTGAATATTTCAGGCGTGAACATGTCTCTCTCAGGTGAATACCACATAGGTGAACACCCCGACTCAACGCTCAGGTCTAAGCAAGGAGGAGACGTGCCAATTCTAGTAGTTGATGATATGGCTTCAGGCGAGTACAAGACCGTTTATGCTGATTTGGATAGGGACGGTGAGTTCGGAGACGAGGTCCCAATGCGTCCTGGAGAGGAGACATCTGGTCTTGACACCAATGGAGATGGCCTGTGGGATGTTTCAGGAGGTCTGGTATACTGGGTCTCGGATGGAGCTTTAGGAGTGCCTTATGGGGACACATATGCCGCAAGGCACGGATATTCCGACAGAGTCGCTGGGCCAGGCAATCTCACTCTATTCATGCTCGAGTCTGGCAATCATGGCACACTCTGTGCAAGTGCCATATCTGCACAAGGGGTCGTGAGCGATGGCAAGGTTCTGGGAATGGCTCCCAATGCCACTATATCGGCCATTGGTAACCACTACTCAGGGGGACACTCTCTCGATGCTTGGAGGTTCATAGCCGAAGGTTACGACGGATTAACAGACACTCCCGATCAACCCCACATAGGGTCTTTCTCCTTTGGCTATTCCTCTGTGGATGAAGCAGGGGCAGATCCGTATTCCCTCTACCTGGACTGGCTAACAAGATTCTACAACAACAATACTTCGTACGCGGTGGCCATTGGAAACGGAGGGCATGGTTTTGGCACTACAAAGTCCCCAGGGGCGTCCAATGGAGTTTTCTCTGTGGGTGCTTTCAGTAGCAGATCAAGCGGCACCTGGGGGCAGATTGCACCTTGGTCAAATAGGGGTCCGAACGCGCTTGGAAGGATGGATCCCGATATAGTAGCCGTGGGATGGTCTGCAACTGGGGATATCCCACTTAATACTAGAGATGATGCCAATTCCGCATGGAGGACATGGGGGGGGACCAGTCTGGCTACTCCAGTAGTAGCAGGCCTAATGGCGTTAGTAGCGGAGGCTTGGCAAGAAAATCTTGGGGAATACCCCGCATCTCAGGAATTTAGGGATCTTGTGATGTCTACTTCTGACGACAGGGGATATGAACCTTTCACTCAAGGCGGAGGGTGGTTTAATGCATCAACGGCAATACGGACACTGGATGGGAATAACGGGAGTTGGTGGGCCACCCCTTCTCACTGGAACAGTGGCTCATTTCAGGGCCAACACAGGGTAGCAAACCTGAATTTATTGAGGCCTGGTGAGACCCAGATAACAGATATTGATTTCACCAATACTGGTCAATCCGAAATCAGCCTAAGTATTGATGCGACTTCCTTCTCCCCACTTTCTCACGACATTAGAATATGGAATAGTACAGGGAACGGTACAGATGAGGGTGAGAACTCCACATGGGATGGACATCAAAGTAGTAGGCCCGATCTACTAATCCCGATACACATAGATGCAGACCCAAGTCTCCAACTAAGCCCTGATACGAGACAATTTAGAGCGAGGGCTACTATTGAATACTCCCACTTCGATGTGAATCAGGATAGGAGCTCAGAAGAACGTGTCTTCCTTGAGATAATGAAATGGGAGGATGAGGATGGAGACGGCATATTCGTCCTAGATCTAGATAATGACTCGATGGTTGACTCTGAAGACTGGACGGAGGAGAGCGAGTTGAAAGAAGTAACATACTGGAGGTCCGATGGACCGAATGCAGAGGTTCGGATGGGTAATCCATTACAAGACTCAGGTGACGGACTCATGTTGGCTGTTTGGAACTACAACGGCCAACTCTCGGATGAACCGGTTAGGATTGAGATCGACTGGACCTCTTTCGGTACTAACCCAGACGAGTGGATATCCGTTCCCTCAGAGGTCATTCTACAGCCCAACCAGACTACTTCCGTACCCATGATTGTATCTGTCCCCTCAGGTTCAGAGCCAGGTCTTCACCAACATGGATTGCTCATAGAATCCACTGATTTAGATTCTGATGGCTCTCCCCTAGAATCCGATTCCAATAGGAGCTGGACCTTACCTGTGGTAACAAATGTACCTTGGGTGGGACCGTTCTCAATTGACGCTAGGCCCATTGACGGAAACGTAACCAATCAGACCCTGTACTCAGAAGAGTGGATTTCTGGTGCAACCAGATGGGATTGGAGAGCTGAAAGCGGTGACTGGAGATTCCTATCGATCGAATGGCCAGATGAATGGGCCACTGGGGGAACAGCAATAATCGACGTGGATTGGGATGACAACCCGTACACGGACATAGATGTCATGTGGCTCTCAGAGACGCCACATGGATATTCGTACGAGGACTCGACCCCATATGGAAATTCAACGTTCCACATAGAGGAGAGATCCGTGAACAACTATGCGGGCTCCGGATCTCACAACTGGGGAACATACACTGGAACCTCCCGGGAGGTGTTCACAGTTCCCGTGACTCCTGGTGTGCACCAGTTGGCATTGCACACAGCTCTGCATGGAGTTGGCTCGAATGATAATCCTCTGAACATCTCCGTGGGATATATAGCGGCTGAACGATCAGGCTTTGAGAAAGTAGTCTCAGACTGGAACGAAGGAAGTGGTGTTGAGGCTGTACATCTGGTATCAACGGTTCCACTTTCAGTGGATAATGTGACGTCATACGGGTGGTCCCAACCCATATTCCTCCCCAATGAAACCGCCCAAGATGATGGTAGAAACAAAATGTCAGCCTCTTGGTGGAGAAACATCACACTGAACAACTCCAAGTCGTTGTCAATTGAGATAGATGTGGCATCCGAAGACTCTCTGTCTGATGACTCAGATATAGATTTGTACCTCTTTAGGGACCAAAATGGTGATGGAGATTTCAGTAGCGATGAGGAGATCGCAAAGTCGACTTCATCTGACTCATCCGAGAAGATAGAACGATCTGACCTAACTGATGGCCTGTACGGAATAGCTGTCCTTGGATACGATGTCCCGGGGGGCACCATGAACTTCCAGATAACAATCCAAGAGTTCGGAGGGGATGATTTGAGAATCACAAACCAAATCAGCCTTTCAAAATTTGAGATCGACTCAATATGGCCTGATGGGTCAACGGCTCTCGCAAATGAAGACCCTACAGCTGCCGTGCAGGTCAGTCTGGAATTCGACAGGCCAGAGTCTGCGGGTACATGGCAAGGATATGTAGAGATTGAACTGAATGGCTCGATAAAATTCCAAGTACCTTACGTATACGAGCTACTCGAGCTTCCACCTGTGGTGAACTTCTCAAGTCCCGAAAACATGTCATACCACAACAGCTCGACCCCAATAGAAATCTATGCTATCGATACTGGGATAGGCTTCAAGCTAGACCAGGTCAAATGGCTACCTAGGGACAACAAGACAATCATACCCAATGCCAATTCAGTACATGCTCTGGATACACAGGGGAACCATCACAATTTGACAACCCTATGGAATCATGGGAATCACTCCGCCATACCAGAAAATTTCACTCTGAGGGAGATCTGGATTAACTCATCATTGCCCCAAGTCGAGCAGTGGCATGATTACGTCCTAATAGTTACAGACCACTCTGGTTTCTCGTCCCAGGCCTTCCTCTCGTTGTCATTTGATAGCACTGCCCCCGATGTCATGATAAGTCAGATTCCCGAGATAACCAGCAATCAGGTCATGACATACAGAATATGGACGGAGCCCAGCGCTACCTTCACTCACTCTGGGAGTATCGTAGAACTAGATGAGGAGGGATTCGCAGAACACTCATTCCTCCTTCAGGATGCCGAGGTTGGCTTTGATGAGGCAACAGGGATGCCGTACTATTTTGTCGAGGGCACCAGCATTTTCCAGGTGGTGGTTTCTGATGTCGCAGGAAATACTGTCTCAAGACAATTCCAAGTTGTCTACGACCCCGAACCTCCGGATGACGTAGAGTTCGATACGCTTTACGATCAGCAGGGAAATACCTACCAGTCATCCCATTTACTAGAGCCAGTAAACTTATCCAGTGGTAATTTGGTCCTGAAGATACCTTCCGATACAATGCATTGGTGTCTCTCTATCAACTCCGTATCCGATGATTATTCGACAATAGAGTGCGATAGTCTAGGCTCACGACCAGCAGTATTCAACACCACAACAGGACATCCTGAATCGGATGAGAAGGGAGGCGCACAGGAGAAATACACAATCTCACTCCCCTTGGGGACCACCGGACTCCCCGATGGAGAATATGATATCAACCTGGAATTAATGGACTGGACGAACAATTCGGCATCTCAATCTTGGCCGATTCATGTCGACAAAACTGTTCCTTCAATTGATTGGAGCCTCAGTATGTCCAACTCTCTAATCTTATTCGAACATAGGCAGGATTTATCCTGGTCCTCCTCCGAGCCAGTCACTTTCGAATTCACCATGAATGGGGAGATTCTGACTAGTGGACTTTCCTCTTCTGGGACTCACTCATTCGAGATTCCCAGAACTGGTAGCCATGAGCTGTGCCTGTACGCGGTAGATGGGACATTGAACAGAAACAACAACAACCACGCATTGGACTGCAGGACTATGTCATTGGATGAGTCGATCTATGACACCTTGGTACTGGCAAATTGGAACGGTGGCATTGTTTCCTCCATGGAGGTAGTGGCAACCATACAGCTCGGTCCGGGGCAGGAGATAACTTGGTCAAAGTACGCATCCGGGGAAACGAATCTTCTGATGCCAGAATCTGACGTGGAGACAATATCGTTTGAATTGGAGGAGGGTGAGAATAGATTTACATTACTTGTCGGCTCACTAGATCAGAAAGATGCTTACGAACTTTCAGTAGTCAGGGATACAATTCCACCAGCCATAAATATCGAAGAAAGAACAAACCGGACCTCAACCCTCTCAAAACTGAGAGTCATAGAAGGAACTTGTGAAACTGGCACGAACACATTAGTTTGGAGTGACGTAGACTCATCCTCTATTGTATGCCCTTCAAACGGCTCGTTCTCAGTACAGTTGGAGATCCTGAACACTCCAGGCAATCACATAATCTACGTTATATCAACGGACTACGCAAACAACGAGGCCAGCGCACAAATAGAGGTCCTGATGCAGGAATGGCCAGAGTGGGCAATTGATGATGCTAAGAGCATGGGCCCCATGCTAATCTGGTTCTCAATCGCGGGGTTGCTGATTTTCACTTCGACCATCCTGGCAGTGAGGAGACTTTCCCGGGGCAGAAAAGAAATAGATACGCCCGAATATGGAACTGAGATTGAGACAATTCTAGAACAGATCGGCCAAAAATGACCAGTCCATGTGGAGGGTCTCCATCAGGCAACTATAATCGCCAGCTCCCCCTCAGCAATACATGGAAATACAGAGTTTAGCGGTCCTAGGGGCCGGTCAGATGGGTGCCGGAATCGCCCAAGTAGCTGCTTGCGCTGGCTACCCGGTGGTAATGATTGACATTCAGCAGGAGTATGTTGACAAGGGGCTAGCAACCATAGAAAAATCCCTTTCCAGGATAGTCTCGAAGGGCAGAATGTCTGAAGAGGAGGCCGAATCAGCAATCAACCTAATTTCCACCTCAGTCTCAAGAGAATCAGCGTCCGGTGCTGATCTCGTCATAGAGGCCATACCCGAAGTCCTGAAACTGAAGGTTTCAGCATTTTCAGACTTGGATCGAATATGCAAGGAAACCGCCATACTAGCCACTAACACATCAAGCATATCCATCGACGAGATAGCGGCATCTACCAATCGCCCGGACAGGGTCATTGGAATGCATTTCATGAATCCGGTCCCGATAATGAAACTAATTGAGATTATAAATGGAAGCCAGACCCTCCCAGAAGTCACCAGAGCTATATTAGAGGTGTCGGAGAGAATGGGAAAAACCCCCCTTCAGTGCAATGACTCTCCTGGCTTCATCAGCAATCGCATTCTTTGCCCGATGCTAAATGAGGCGATCCTAGCACTCCAAGAGGGAGTTGCCGAACCTGAGGCCATTGACGGAATAATGAAACTAGGGATGAACCACCCAATAGGGCCTCTCGCACTAGCCGACCTAATCGGCCTAGACACGGTTCTGCACATAATGAACGTACTCAGAGACGGCCTAGAGGAGGAAAAATACGCCCCGGCGGAACTACTGGTAACCATGGTATCAGAAGGAAAGCTAGGACGTAAATCGGGACAGGGATTCTACAGTTATTGAGAATTTAGCTAAAGCAAACCACTCAGCTACGATTTAAGTCATCCGCCCCCTACGGTAAAGCATGATTGACACGGGTAAAACACGACCATTCGCCTCCAAACAGACGTCTGTCTCCATTATATCCTGTATTTTCTTGATTTCTTTGCTCTCAGGGTCAGTATTGGCGAATGACGCGGGATCAGGATCGGACGCTGGAGGCAATGCATCTAGCGCGACATACCTGCCTGCAAACAACTCCACTTACTACGGGAACCTAACTCAAGGGTCTGACACAGACGACTACTATGCCGTCAATATGTCGTGGGGGACAGGAATAGCTGTCACGATTAGCATACCCGCAAACTCCGATTTCGATCTCATTCTACAATCATCAGGGGGCGCACAAATCGACTCAAGCACGAATGGAACCGGACAATCTGATCATGTCACTTCCAATGGGACTAGCGTTGGAGGAAGCACCGTATACATCTGGGTGGACCAATATCTGGGTTCGGGACAATACACCATGCAAATCGAGATATTCTCAGCAGGCAACGGCTCTGGAGGGATCGGAAATGATGCTGGTAGCGGACAAGACGCAGGTGGGTCAATGTCGAATGCACTGCCCTTGACCCTGTCCAACGGGACTACCAACGCAACAAACTCCACCACATTCCAAGCTAACCTATCCTCCGTGAACGACGACGACTGGTATTCAATCTACGTCCCCACTGGGTACGGGATCTACGTTGAGATGTACCACAATTCAAGCGCGGACTTCGATATGTGGCTTTACGACTCCAACGGGACGGAGCTGGACGAAGCTTTCACAGGCAGCGTACCAGAGACGGTAGGAAGTAACGGGACGGACATAGGCACATCAACGGCTTACCTTGAAATCAAAGATTGGCCAGTTTCACCCTCTTATGGGGCATACAACTTCACTGTGAACCTATTCTCCATAGCAGGAAACCCTGCGTATTCACAAGATGACGGCCTATCAGGAGGCGATGCTGGCGATGACCTAGGTAACGCTACGAGCCTACCAATTCCACAGTCTTCCAACAGCACTAGATCCTTCACAGGTTGGAAATCAGCCAGTGATGATCCGAATGACTGGTACTCTTTCACAGTTCCAACTGACTACGGCGTGGAGGTCAACATGTCATCCACGAACGTCACAGGATATCTCATATTATATTGGGAGGCAAATCTCACACTGATTGACTCGTCTTTGAACAACAACGGAGCCGAATACGTTACCTCAGATGGTCCCGAGGTCAGTGGCCAGAATGTATTGTTGAGGGCAATGGCGATAACAGGGGAGGGATTCTACAACTTCACAGTGAACGTTTTCACCCTAGACACCGATAACGACGGCTGGCAAGATACAACAGAGATTCAATGCGGAACTGACCCCGAAGACTACAACTCCACACCCGCGGATTTCGATTATGACGGAATCTGTGACGCAATGGATCCAGACGATGACAACGATGGCACAGACGATGTCGATGATGACTTCCCCCAAGACGCCAATGAGACTACAGACACTGACAACGATGGAATCGGCAATAACGCCGACAATGATGACGATGGGGACGGATGGGACGACTCTGAAGAGGCCGATTGTAATACGAACCCATTGGACTACAACAGCCAGCCATCAGACACAGACTCCGATGAACTCTGCAACGAACTCGACGACGACGATGATGGCGACGGATATCTTGATTCCAATGACGATTTCCCACTTGACGACTCTGAATGGCTGGACACGGATAATGACGGAACTGGGAACAACGAAGATGCCAATGATGATGGCGATGGTTTTTCCGACGCGGATGAAATCCTTTGTGGCTCAGATCCCTTATCATACGCATCAGTACCCGTTGATACGGACACAGACGGTATCTGCGATATCATGGATACGGATGACGATGGAGACGGATTCTCAGACGATATTGATGAATTCCCGAATAATCCGCAAGAATGGATTGACACTGACTCTGACGGCCAAGGGGACAACTCAGACTTCGATGATGATAACGACGGCGTCTTAGACGAATTCGATGCGTTTGACACAGATCCAAGCGAGCAGTATGACTTCGATGGCGATGGCCTCGGGGACAACTACGATACTGATGATGACAACGATGGTTGGTCGGACTCGGACGAAACAACCTGCCTATCAGATTCGCAGGATAGCGAAAGCATCCCAGCCGACTGGGACTCAGACCAAGTCTGTGACGTCATGGATGACGATGACGATGGCGACGGATACCTAGACATTGATGATGCCTTCCAATACGACGTGGACGAGTGGGTCGACACAGACTCCGACGGAATAGGGGACAATGAGGACACGGATGACGATGGAGACTCATGGGAAGACGCGATAGAGCCCAACTGTGGTGCCGACCCCCTCGATGTCACATCGACGCCCATAGACACAGACTCGGATGGAACTTGCGACTATCTGGACCCAGACGATGACAATGATGGGACAATGGACGCTGATGACGCCTTCCCTGTTAATCCAGACGAACAAACCGACACTGATGGAGACGGGATCGGAAATAACGAGGATAATGACGACGATGGGGATAGTTGGACAGATTATGCTGAGTCAATGTGCGATACTTCTCCACTTTCCGACACATCCACCCCGGTGGACACGGACGACGACGCTACTTGCGATAAGCTGGATCTGGATGATGATGGGGACGGCGTCCCAGACAGCGGGGACAAGTTCCCCCTCGACAGTTTGGAGTGGGAAGACCTCAACAATGACGGTATGGGTGACAATGGAAACCCACTCTCCATCGTAGACAAAATGAAGCTAAACCCCGGAATCTCAGCATTAGCAGTTATCGCAGTTCTAGCTTCTGTCGGAGCGGCGGTATATGCAAACATGTCCAGGAACGGAGGCGCACTATTGTCCAATTTGAAATCTGCCAAGGGGAGATCCGAGAGTGGCGATAACATCAACATAGGACAAAATCAGGAGACTTCCTCACCTATGCCTCCAGGAGAATCAGCAGATGACCCCTCCGAAGGATATGCAAAATCATGGGAGGAACTCCCACCCGGTGGAGAGTACACGGATACAGTTCCCATGAGATATGAGGGGTTATCCTGCGGGACTTGGGTGCAACAGGAAGATGAAAGCTGGGAGAGGGAGACATAATATTTCTAGCCCAAACTCAAAATTACGGTACTACCCGAACATTCCACACCTATTTCCCGATATTGTAGACTGCTTGCCCAGAAACACACCATTAAATGGTGGAATTTCCATATCAGAGTATTGAGGAGCATCTAACGGTATTGTTATATCATTCATATCTTCTCATGAACGCCAGTGACGCCCATGCGAAGCGATGTAGCCCGTTCGATTGCCCTAGTAATGCTAATGATTGTCTCGGTACAAATGCCGATGT
>Ga0207985_1000033_pt1 | contig 35831 bp, 36 predicted proteins | sample ETNtaG_3_FD_185761 | JGI IMG/M metagenome (GOLD analysis project Ga0207985, IMG submission 185761) | Marine microbial and viral communities from oxygen minimum zone, Eastern Pacific Ocean - ETNP201302SV84 (SPAdes) (version 2) | ecosystem: Environmental > Aquatic > Marine > Unclassified ...
GATACGTAAAACGTATCAAAGAATCTCAAATAATATAAGTTTTTTCTGTTTTTTGCAAAAAAGTCTTTAAATTTCTTTTTCTAAAAAATCATTTAGTTGTGATGATGTTAATGCACCAACTTCGGAACTTGAAACCTCTCCATCCTTGAATATTACCAACGAGGGGATCGATCGAATACCATATTTCACGGCAAGATCTCTACTCTCTTCAATGTCAACTTTACAAAATTTCATTTGACCCTTAAATTGTTCTGCAGCTTCATCTACTCTTGGAGCAAGCTGCTTACATGGACCACACCATTCAGCCCAAAAATCGACCATCACCGGTACATCAGAATTAAGAACCTCTTCATCAAAATTACCTGTAGAAACTTCTAAGACCGAACTCATAAATCAAACTCCTTTAATAATTCAACTGCACTATAGGAGAGAATTGCATCCGCACCTGCTCTCTTTAAACACAGCAATGATTCTAACATAACTTCCTTCTCTAACCATCCTTGATCAATTGCATTTTGCAACATGCTGTATTCACCGCTGACCTGGTAAGCAAAAGTTGGCATTTTAAATGTATTTTTAATTTTAGAAATAATATCAAGATAAGGCATACTGGGCTTCACCATAACAATATCAGCGCCCTCTTCAATATCTAAAGCCACCTCATGCAATGCTTCATCACTGTTCGCAATATTCATCTGATAAGATGATTTACTTGCCCCTTGCAATTGGTTTTTCGAACCGACTGCATCCCGAAATGGACCATAAAAACTTGAATGGTACTTAGCAGCATAGGATAAAATGATCGTATCTTTATGATTGAACTCGTCAAGTTTAGATCTAATATAACCAATGCGACCATCCATCATGTCTGATGGTGCAACAATATCTGCCCCCGCATCAGCTAGAAAGGTAGCTTGTTCTCCCAGTAATTTTAAAGTCTCATCATTATCTATTTTATTTCCTTTGAGAACTCCATCATGACCATGGTTCGTATACGGATCCAAAGCAACATCAGCAATTATGATTATTTCAGGAAATTGTTTCTTTAATGAAGAAATAGCAGAACATATTAAATTATTTGGATTTAACGCTTCACTTCCTTCTTGATCTTTCTTATTGGAATCTATTACTGGAAAAACGGCAATAGATGAGATACCTGCAGTTATTGCCTGCTCAACTTTGCTTGAAATGATATCAAGTCCATGTCTACTTATTTTTGGCATGGAATCTATAGCTTCCGAACCTTTCAGACCTTCTTTGATGAAGAATGGTTGGATTAAGTCATGTTTGGTAAGAGTTGTTTCGCTGACTAAATCAATCAAATTATTCGAGGTTCTTAGTCTTCTTAATCTAGAATTTGGAAATTTTCTGTTAAACATCATCAGTCGGTAATAGCTCCGAGGGATGCTGATTGTACACTTTTTGAGTACTTAGACAAAACTCCTTTAGTTGGAATCTTTTTGGTGATCTTTAAATTGTTCATTCGATGAGTTATTTCCTTCTCTGACAAAGCTACACTCAGAGTATTTGATTGAGCATCGATTGTGATTTCGTCTCCATTTTCAAGGATTGCTAGAGGTCCTCCTACATAAGCTTCGGGAGTAATATGACCCACAACAAAACCATGAGTTCCTCCTGAAAATCTACCATCAGTAATAAAAGCGACTTCATCTCCCAGTCCTTGCCCCATAATGGCAGAGGTTGGTTTTAACATCTCTCGCATTCCTGGTCCACCTTTAGGCCCTTCAAAACGGATAACTATGACATCACCTTTTTGAATCTTTCGTCCTTGAATAGCTTCCATACCCTCTTCCTCAGAATCAAAAACTTTTGCAGGGCCAGTAAAAGTAATGCCCTCCTTTCCTGTAATTTTTGCTACTGCTCCTTCTGGGGCTAAGTTGCCATATAAAACTCTAAGATGGCTTGTATCTTTAATAGGCGAATCAAGAGATCGAATGATTGTTTGGTCATTAGGATATGCTGTAATGTTTTCAAGATTTTGTGCTAATGTTTTACCTGATACAGTTAAGCATTCTGGATGCAATAATCCTTTATCTAGTAATATCTTCATCATGGGTTGTATACCCCCAATAGCATTCAAAGAGGACATGTAGTGTTTTCCAAAGGGTTTAATATCAGCAATCACGGGTACTCTCTTTCCAATTCTTGTAAAATCGTCAAGTGTAAGAGGGACTCCAATAGTATGAGCCATTGCCAGTAAATGCAAAACTGCATTTGTAGAGCCACCCAGAGCAATTACTAAAGTGATAGCATTTTCAAAAGCTTTTTTAGTCATTATATCCGAGGGCTTTATATCTTTTTCCAGTAGGTACTTGATAGCAGAACCGGTTGCTTCGCAATCTTTAATTTTTGCATTTGAAATAGCATCTTGACTACTACTACCAGGTAATGACATGCCCATTGCTTCAATTGCTGATGCCATAGTATTTGCGGTATACATGCCCCCGCAAGATCCTGGACCCACTACTGAAACTTTTTCAATAGCTATAAGATCGTCCTCTGAAATAGACCCTTTGGCAAACTCTCCAGTTTTCTCACAAACGGTTACATAATCAGTATTCTCTATGCTTGGCCTAATAGACCCCCCATAAACAAAAATTGAGGGTCTGTTTAATCTTGCCATTGCCATTACAACTCCGGGCATGTTCTTATCACAACCCCCAATTCCAATCACGCCATCATATCCAAGACAACCGACAACAGTTTCAATAGAATCAGCAATTACCTCTCTAGAAACTAGAGAATATTTCATCCCTTCGGTACCCATAGAAATACCATCAGATACTGTAATTGTGTTAAATGTGATGCCCTTACAGCCATAACTATTCACTGATTTCTCTACAATAGATGCCAAATCATCTAAATGCATATTACAAGGAGTAACACTTGCTCCTAAGGAGGCAATGCCCACATGTGATTTTTTAAAATCTTCATCAGTAAATCCAACACCCCTTAACATTGATCTTGAGGGTGCCTGCTCAGCTCCATCAACTATTACTTTTGAGAATTTCCTATTTTTCATTACTAAGAGGAATATTTAAGAGAAGCATCAAGAAGCTTCTTTGTATAGTTTTCTTTGGGGTTATTAAAAACCTCTTTGGCATTTCCGTACTCCACCATGGAGCCTTCACTCATAACAAAAATCTTGTCGCACATTGAGCGAATGACCTTCAAATCATGACTTATAAATAAATAAGTAAGTTCGTACTTCAATTGAAGCTGTTTTAGAACATCTATAACTTGAATCTGAATTGATCTATCCAAAGCAGAAGTTGGCTCATCAAGAATTATAAATCGAGGTTTAAGAATTAGTGCTCTAGCAATAGCTATCCTTTGTCTTTGGCCACCTGAGAATTCATGCGGATACTTAAACATTAGATCAGGATCGAGCCCGACATCATTCATAACATCCTTGATCATTTCATCTTTTTGAACTTTTGATAATTCTTGCTTGTGAACATCCAGGCCCTCTCCAATAATCTCACCTATTGTCATTCTGGGTGAAAGAGAACCATAAGGGTCTTGAAAAATAATTTGAATATCACTTTTAACCTTTTGTAATTCAGATTTAGACATATCCCTTAGCAAACGATTCTCAAAAATGATGTCTCCCTCGTAATCAACTAAATTGATAATTGCTTTTCCAAGTGTTGACTTTCCAGAACCAGATTCTCCAACAACCCCAATGGTTGACTTTCTTGGAATGTCCATAGTCACACCTTTGACCGCATGAAATAAATTACTACCAAATAATGTTTTTGAGGGAATCTTATAGAAAACATCTAGATTTTTAATCTTTAATATATTTTCATCGTCGCACGTTGTATCTTTTTTTGGTTGCGGTTCAGAACTTAACAATTTGTTGGTGTAATCATCTTCCGGATTTGAAAATATCTCTTTAGTATTTCCTTGCTCAACGATTTTTCCATCTTTCATTACAGAAACAGTATCACTAAATTTTTCAACTAAACCTAAATCATGTGTGATAAAAAGTATGGCCATACCTAGTTGCTCTTTAATCCTATTCATCAAGTCTAAAATTTGAGCCTGAATCGTTACATCTAGTGCGGTAGTGGGCTCATCTGCAATTAATAAATCGGGCTCGTTTATCAGTGCCATTGCAATCATAATTCTTTGCCTTTGCCCTCCTGATAATTCATGCGGAAATGCATCAAATCTTCTCTCTAAATCTGGAATTTCCACAAGCTGCATAAGCTCCATTGCTCTCAACCTTGCATCATGCTTTGAAATCTTTTTATGGCTCATTACTGATTCCATAATTTGATTTCCAACTTTATGGAACGGATTTAATGAAGTCATTGGTTCTTGAAATATCATTGAAACTTTATTACCTCTTATCTTTCTGAGTGCAGAATTATTTAGACCAATGGTCTCTTCACTATTGACTAGAATTGATGAATCCTGAGAATAAATAGTCCTAAGTTTAGGGAGCAGTTGTAAAATTGATAATGCCGTAACAGATTTGCCTGAACCTGATTCACCAACTAAAGCACGGGTCTCATTCTTGCGAATTTTAAAAGAAATATTATCAACAGCTGTAAATACTTCTTTTCGAAGTTTGAAACCGACCGTAAGATTCTTAATTGCTAATACTTCTTTACTCATAACTCTTTTTTCAATGTATCAATCATATCCTCCATTGCTCTTCGGGCAGTCCTTAGCAAAGAAATACTAATGAAACCATGAAAGAGACTTGGATAATGCAATTGCTTTAAATAAAATCCTGCATTATGCAATTTCAAAGCATATGCTTCACCTTCATCACATAGTGGATCAAAACCGGCGGTAATTATAACTGTTTTACACTTAAAATCTTTATTGGGTATAAATTTTTGTTGCAATAAATCATAACTGGTTGTGGTGCTTTGCTCACCTATAAACTGTTTCCAAAACCATCGCATTGCATCTTTTGTAAGCAAAAAATTTTCAGCATATAAATCCATGGATTCAAATTCTAAACTTGGAGAAATCATTGGATAAATTAAAAACTGAAGACCTGGTGATTCAAATTCATCGGACCTATATAACTCAAAAGATAATGAAGCTGCCAAATGGGCACCAGCACTATCTCCTAATAAAATTATATTTTGTTCACTGTAGCCTTGATTTTTTAGAAATCTTATAGCTTCCAAAGCATCTTCGAGTGCTAAAGGAAACTTGTTTTGTGGTGCTTTTCTGTAGTCAAGAGCAAACACTTTATATTGAAGTCTTTCAACTAAAAAATCAGTGAAAGGTTTGTAAGTTTCTACATCAGATAATACATAACCACCGCCATGAAAAAATAAAACTATTTTTTCTGAACTTAAGCCCACAGCGCTATATTCTCTCAAGCAGACATCTTCACAATGAGATAAAATGTGATCTTTGAAAGTGGTTCTCACTTTAGCGGGTTCAGTAAGGTACAGAACCTTTCTCCTGTTGTTGATCTCAGATCTGAGAGTTTCGGAAAAATTCTCCAAGTCGAGGGGCACACTGAAGTGCTGAATAAGGTTCAGAAAAGTCATTGATTGATAGTCAAATACTTGTCCTCGAGAAAACTTTTTTGGTTGCAATGTAAACAGCCTCAAAATCCAGTCTGGCATGAAGAAAAATAATCTTAAGATAAAATTTATTAAATTTATATTCATGCTATCGTAATCTTATGTTCATTTATAGAAGTCTTAACTCAATATTATACTTGTTTATCTTTTTGGGTTTTACTCAGCACTTAATGTCCCAGAATTTTTTCGATGATCAGAAAATTTTAGATATTGATAAAGCTTTTGAACTACAGACCAAACAATTAAAAAATCAAAACAAAATTGTTTGGTTGATTGAAGACAATTATTTCTTATATAAAGATTCAATAAAGATTAAACATAATGATAATGAATTAGGTCTTCTTTTTCTTACCAAATCAGAAAAATATGCAGATATTTTTCTGGGTGATTCTGAAATTTTTAGAACTGAACTAGTAGTAGAAATCCAACATAGCTTTAGACAAGGAGATGCATTAAAGATTGTTTTTCAAGGGTGTGCTGAAAATATCTATTGTTACTCTCCTGTTCAAAGGGAAATCATCTTCCGATAAATGGATCTATAATCGTTTAATTCCTTTTAAAAAGCTTATAAAATCGAAATTATGAAAATTCTATTGATTAATGGGCCCAACCTGAACCTATTGGGTAAGCGAGAAAGTTCAATTTATGGAAATGAGTCTTTGGATGATATTATCTCCAGTCTTGAAAACATCTGCGCAAAGAAAAATATTAACCTATTAACTTTTCAAAGCAATGCGGAGCATGAAATTGTTGAAAAAATTCATTCCTGTCAAAACAAAAAAGTTGATTGGATGATAATAAATCCTGGTGCATTTACGCATACTAGCATTGCTATAAGAGATGCTTTAATCGGAGTCGAAGTTCCTTTTTATGAGGTTCACATCTCCAACATTTTTGCTAGAGAAGAGTTTAGGCACAAATCATATTTTTCTGACATTGCCCAAGGAGTCATATGTGGATTTGGTACCTCTGGTTATGAGAGTGCCTTACTGAAAATTTTGGATAAAAATTAAAATGGATATAAGAAAAATAAAAAAACTCATTGAAATGCTTCAGGACTCCGATCTTACTGAGATTGAAGTAACCGAGGGAGAAGAAGCTGTTCGCATTTCCAGAAATAGTGGAAATATTCAATCTGTCAGGGAAACATTATCTCAAGCCACCGAGCACTCAGAGAAGATTTCTGTGAGTAAAAATGAGAGCAAAAGTGAAGATGTTGGTAAAAAAATCACCTCTCCTATAGTAGGTACTTTTTATAGAAAACCCGGTCCAGATAAAGATCCTTATATAAGGGAGGGAGATAGAATTGAAGCAGGTCAAGTTGTATGCATTGTTGAAGCTATGAAGATGATGAATGAAATCAAATCGGAATTTTCGGGAGTTGTAAAAAAGATTCATGTAAATGATGAGGAACCGGTTGAATTTTCACAATTGCTAGTAACTATTGACTGATGTCACATAAGGTCTTAATTGCCAATAGAGGTGAAATTGCATTGCGTGCTTTAAGAGCATGTAAAGAATTAGGCATACAAACTGTTAGCATTTATTCCGAGGGTGATCGAAATCTAAAAAGTTTGAGATTTTCTGATGAATCCGTTTGCATTGGCCCCTCGGATTCAAAGAGCAGCTATCTTAATGTACCTGCAATTCTATCGGCTGCTGATTTAACAAATGCGGATGCTATTTATCCCGGCTATGGATTTTTAGCTGAAGATCATGCCTTTGCTGAGCAATGTTCTTTGAGTGGATTTAAATTTATTGGCCCCCATCATGAAACTATTAAAAAAATGGGGGATAAAATTACTGCTAAATCTATCGTAACAAACTATGGGATCAAGTGTGTTCCAGGTTTTTCAGATGAAATCCCAGAAGAAAAGGATGAGTTAGAAAAGATCACGAAAAGTATTGGATATCCAATTATTTTGAAAGCAACTGCGGGTGGTGGAGGTAAAGGGATGAAAATAGTTGAATCAATTGATCAGCTCTCAAATGCATTTCAAATTGCAAGCAAGGAAGCAGAAACTAATTTTGGTAATGGAAGGATTTATATAGAAAAATTCATAGAAAATCCAAGACATATCGAAATTCAAGTCGTAGGAGATGGAAAAGGAAACGCTATTCATTTAGGAACCCGTGACTGCTCTATACAAAGAAGGCATCAAAAACTTATTGAAGAAGCCCCTGCTCTGGATGTGAATCAAACAAAATTGGATGAGTTATTGAATTGTTGTGTTGAGCTTTGTAAAGACATCAAATATGAAGGAGCAGGTACTCTTGAATTCTTATATGAGAATGAAGAATTTTATTTTTTAGAAATGAATACTCGTATCCAAGTTGAACATCCTGTCACAGAAATGGTAACTGGATTTGATATAGTTAAAGCCCAACTCAGGATTGCACTTGGATTGCCATTATCACTTGATCAAGAAAGAATCTTTATCAGGGGTCATGCCATAGAATGCAGAATCAACGCAGAGGACTCAGAGAAATTTATTCCTAATCCCGGAAAGATTACAAGGATGCATATTCCAGGAGGTTTTGGAATTCGATATGATTCTCATATCTACAACGGGTATACAGTCCCACCTTTTTACGATTCAATGCTTGCAAAAATTATTACTTTAGCTGACTCTAGAGATTCAGCTATAAGCAGAATGCTAATGGCATTAGACGAATTTTTTATTGAAGGGATAAAAACAACGCATCAATTCCATCAAAAAATGCTGGTCGATAAAACTTTCACCTCAAATAAACACTCCATTAACTACTTGGAAAAAGAATTTTTGAAAGATGGTGATTGATTACAAACCGCAAGAGATAGAAAAAACTATCCAAAAGAAATGGCAGGAAGAAGATCGTTATGTGTCTAAACCTGATGATCGTGAAAAATTTTACTGCCTTTCAATGTTTCCTTATCCCTCAGGGAAATTACATATGGGTCATGTAAGGAACTACACGATTGGTGATGTCATTTCTAGATACAAAAGGTTACAAGACATCAATGTATTTCAACCCATGGGCTGGGATGCTTTTGGTTTGCCTGCAGAAAATGCTGCGTTGCAAAATAAAGTTAGCCCAAAAGAATGGACGGATCAAAATATTGAAGCCATGAAACAACAATTAATGTCCCTTGGTTTTAGTTATGACTGGTCAAAAGAATTAAGAACTTGTGAACCAACTTACTACCAATGGGAACAAGAACTTTTTAGTATTTTGGCAAAAAAGGGGTTGGTCTACAAAAAGAAATCTCTTGTGAACTGGGATCCAGTTGATCAAACGGTTCTTGCAAATGAGCAAGTAATTGATGGTAAAGGCTGGAGGTCCGGAGCTGATGTTGAGTTGAAGGAAGTTGATCAATGGTTCTTTAAGATCACCGACTATGCTGAAGAACTCTTGTCATCTTTGGATGATCTTGATTGGCCAGAGAATGTGAAGCTTATGCAAAAGAATTGGATTGGCAAATCCGTAGGTGCAGAAATAAAATTCTCAGTGGATAGCATTGAGCAAGACTTAGAGGCATTCACAACAAGAGTGGACACACTTTTTGGTGTAACTTTTTTAGCACTTTCTCCCCAGCATGAAATGGCTGTTGAAATGGGGAAAACAGATGCTGATTTGAAGAAGTTTCTTGAAGATTGTAAAAAAATGAAGAGTTCTGAAGCAGATTTAGCAACTGCTGAAAAAATTGGTTTTAAAACAAAACTGACAGCTAAACATCCCCTATTAAATAAGCAAATTCCTATTTGGATTGCCAATTATGTACTTATGGATTATGGAACTGGAGTTGTAATGGGAGTGCCTGCGCATGACGATAGAGATTTTGATTTTGCGACCAAGTATTCTATAGATATTGAAAAAGTGATTGAAAGTAGTAAAGATGAATTGCCCTCATCTGAGAAAGGAATCCTAATTAATTCAGATAAATATAATTCCATGAATTCAGATGATGCCATTGGAAGAATGATCAATGATTTAGAAGTAAGCAAGATAGCTCGACCCATTGTGAATTTCAGATTAAGAGACTGGGGAATAAGTAGACAAAGATACTGGGGTTGCCCAATTCCAGTAATTTATAGCGATGATAAAGAGCAATTCCTTACTGGCTCTAATTTACCAGTCTCATTACCAGAAATAGAACCAGGTTCCATCCCAAAACCTCTAAGTCAGAATGAAGATTTTTATAAGTTAGATGGTAATCGAAAAAGAGAAGTAGATACATTTGATACTTTTGTTGATTCGTCTTGGTACTATGCTCGCTTTACCTCCGCAGATTCACCAGATGAAATGTTGAATAGTGATTCAAAGTACTGGTTACCTGTCGACCTATACATCGGTGGCATTGAACATGCGATTTTGCATCTCCTGTATTCAAGATTCTTTTTTAAGGCGATGAGAGATGTTGGACTGGTTGAAAGTGATGAACCATTTAAAAAACTTCTTACTCAGGGAATGGTTTTAAAAGATGGGGCCAAAATGTCTAAGTCAAAGGGAAACACTGTAGACCCTCAGAAATTCATTGATAAATATGGGGCTGATACAGTCAGACTGTATATGATGTTTACATCTCCACCAGAGCAGAGTCTTGAATGGTCTGAGTCTGCAGTAGAGGGTTCATATAAATTCCTTAAAAGATTATGGAACCTGATCATTGAAAGTAAAAAAGAGAAGATTAACATCGATGGAGACCTTGATAAGAGGCAAAGATCATTAAGACGGAAGTCTCATAAAACACTTAAGAAAGCTACTTCCGAATATGAATCTCGTTATGCGTTCAATACAGTTGTTGCTGCTTCCATGGAGTTACTGAATAGTCTCTCAAAAGACTTTAAAAATTATGAAACCAATAATGACAAGTTTTGCAGAAATGAAGCAATTACATTCTTGCTTAAAATTTTATTTCCCATTTGTCCTCACATTTGTGAATACCTCTGGGAAAGATTTCATAGCAAAGTTGAGCATGATTCAATTGAATGTGGCTGGCCCATGTATGATGAGAATCTTATTGCTGATGAAAGTTTTCAGTTAGTAGTTCAAATAAACGGAAAGGTAAGGGGTAAAGTCAACTTACATACAGAAATTAGTAAAAAATCAGTTGAAGATGAAGCAAAAAAGATTCCGAATGTTATAAATTCTCTGAAGGGCAAGGAAATTACAAAGGTGATTTATATTGAAAAAAAACTTATTAATTTTGTAATTAAATGAAATATTTTATATTTTTTATAATTTTGTCAGGCTGTTCTTTTCAACAACTTAATATCAATGAGTCAAGGTTAACTATCTCTTCAGTAAATTATATTAATACCCCCAAAGATTTAAAGTATCTCATCAATGATGCCCTACTCGTTAAGCAAGAATCTAATACTAATCTAATTATTAGAGACTATAAGGAGAATCTCAGAGATTTCAGTGGGGGAAATAACTTATCAAATATTGAGTCACAAATATATGGTGAAGTAACTCTCGAAATGAATGTTGATGATGCAAAAAATATCATTATTATTTCCAGTTCTAAAAAATTTCAAAATAATTTTCTTAACCCTCAAGCCCAAAAAATTATGATTCAAACAATGCGGAAAGAACTCTTCAGGGATTTATCTTCGAAAATACAAATGGTACTCTTGAGGGATGCAGTTCGAATACCTTCAATTTGATCCAAATCATATAACTAAGTTTCCTTTATTTCTCATTCATGGCAAAGAAGTCATTCTTAGAAACGAGATTAAAGATAAAATCAAAACTTTTATCTCAAACGAATCAGAGTCAAATATCATTGTCCTAGATCAAAGTAATTTAAATGATCTTGAAACTATTATAAAAGAAAATATTTCAGACGACTTATTTGGGCAGGCAACTACATTAATTATCAATCATCATAAAGGTACCTTTCCAAAAGCAATGACAGATTTTTTTGCTGATTATAATTTTCCTGAGGATAGTGACATCAAAATAATTATCGATAGCACCTCGGAAAAAATCAATCAAAATCTTAAATGGATTAAAAAAATCAAAGAAATTTGTTTACAAATTTCTTGTCCATCAATGAAAACACTGATTGATGAAAAAAAATGGGTGAGGAGTAAATTAGATTTCTTAACTTCCAAAGAAATAGATTTCCTCCTTGATGATTTAATAACAGCCAATAGAGGAAACCTTCAATCAATGAATAATGACATAAAGGTTATTAAAGTTTTATGTCAGAAAGAAGAAAGTAAATCCTTGGCTCTGGCAAATCTGAAACTTTCTTTTCAAATGAGCCCATTTGAAATTGAAGACAAAATACTTTTGGGTGACTCAAAAAATGTTATTAAAATAATCTATCAGCTCAAACAGTCTGATCCTAACTCACTTAGTGGATTACTATGGATCATAAATAAAATAACCTATAACTCGGTAATGGCAAAAAATCATACCGATGCGCAATCCTCCCTTCAAAAAGCAAATATATGGTCCAATAAAATTCCTCTTTATATGAAATTCTTAAACAAACACGAGAGTGTGGCATTGGATATTTTTTATAAACAAGCTTTTTGGCTTGATCAATATTGGAAAGGTTCAAAAAAAGGAGATATTTGGCAAGAGGTCATATCACTTGTAAAAGCAATGTGTTCAAGTTAGAAATTTTTCAATATACCTCTTTGAGACTTCAGAAAAAATAGGGTGCCCTCTTTTAATTGGAGTTTCTAAATTGCTTATTGATTCAACTTCGGTTATCCCTTTGGTGGAGCTTGTAAACCAGATTGAATTTGCAATTTTTAGGTCATCTACGAAACACTCTGTTTCCATTACTTTTAAGTCGAGTTCAGCAATTGTATGAATTACTAGATCTCTTGTAATGCCTGGCAAAATGTTTTGATCAAGACTTGGAGTTTTTATGACGTCATCTAAAACTAAGAAAATATTACTGGCACCCCCTTCAGTAAGGATATTATCTCTATGCATTATCACCTCAGAACATCCATCTTTATCAGCAGAATTCATTTGCATGGTATTTCCCAACAAAGAAGTAGATTTTATATCGCATCTTCCCCACCGAATATCTGGAACCAATTTCACCTTAATGGCTGATTGTTGAAACTTATGGGACTCGGCAAAACCGAATGTTTCAGGAATTCCACCACTAAAGATATGAGATCTCTTCTGATCAATGCCCCTTGATACTTGATAATAAATATAACCAGAAGGAAATTGCGACCTTTCTTTCAATAATATTATCTCCTGAGCACATAAATTTATATCGATATTTATATCAAGCATTGCTGCACTTCTCTCTAATCTTTCAATGTGAGCTTGGAAGCCAATGAATTCGCTTTTATGAAAAGGAATAACTTCATAAATGCTATCCGAAAAGAGAAAAGCTCTAGACATTGGTGATACTAGAATCTTATCTAGTTGGTCTAAAGATCCGTTATAAATACCAATCCTCTTGGTCATTTAAAAACTAAATAAGTTTCTAATCCAAAGGATAAATGAAGCCCAGAGTCTGCCAAAAAAACCTTTGGCATCAACACTATCAAGAGCAATGAGTTCAGTGGCATGAACTATGGAATCTCCATCTTTGATAATTAACGAGCCCAAAACTTCTCCATCCTGGATGGGTGCTTTAAGATTATTTGAATATTCATAACTAATCTTGAGATCCTTAAAGGTAGGTCGTGGCAAAGTAAGAATTATATTTTCAGCTACACCTAATGAGATCTGATTGCTTTTACCTCCCCACACTGTAATCTCTTTTAATGAAGTTTTTTCTTTAATGACCTCTTGCGTTGCATAAAACCTAAAACCATACTCTAACAATCTTTGAGTTTCATTAAATCTTGCCTTATCAGAATTACTTCCTGCTACTACTGCAATAAGACGCATATCATTTCTTTTTGCTGAACCAATTAAACAATATCCTGCTGAAGACGTATGACCAGTTTTAATACCGTCTGCTGAATCATCTTTCCACAATAAATTATTTCTATTTTTTTGTCTGATATCGTTATAAGAAAAAAACTTTTCTTTATAGTATTGATAAATTTCAGGATAATTTTCGATTAAGGCGGCTGAGACTTTGGCAAGATCAGCTGCACTTGAGAAGTGATTGCCGTCCGGAAGCCCAGTCGAATTCTGAAATAAAGTATTTGAAAGCTCAAGAGAGTTTGCGTATGCATTCATTAAGTCAACAAAGCCCTCTTCAGTGCCTCCTACATACTCTGCTAATGCGACAGTTGCATCATTGCCAGATTGAATAATTACACCTTTGAGTAAATCTAATACACTGACTTTCTTTCCTTCTTGGATAAACATTTTTGATCCTTCCATTTGCCAAGCTTTTTCACTAATAAGAACCATATCCTCTAAATCAAGAAAATTATTTTTAATTTGATCTGCCACAACATATGAACTCATTACTTTTGTCATACTTGCAGGCTCAATAGGAGCATCTTCATTGAAACTGGCAATAATTGTATTCGTTTTTGGTTCAATCAGAATGAAACTTTTTACATCAAGTGATGGAGGATTGGGAATAAAAGATTGTGCACCTAGAAAAACACACGTACTTAAGCATAATGTTGTAAAAAGATTTTTTATCATAATCCAAACTCCTTTGCTAGATTGTAAACTACCATTGCATAAAAGTGGCTGTAATTGTATTTAGTTATTGCAACAAAATTCTCTGTGCCTAAAAAGTAACTCACCTCTTGAGTATCAATAAATAGCTGTCTTCCTGCCATAACAAAATCTTCATTATCAATATTATTTTGTTGTTTTAATGTGTCGACGCCGATACCGTATTCCAAAGCAATTTTTGAAAGTGTATCTCCTTTTTTTACTATGTACTCTTCCTTAGTTCCAGATTCAAATTTCAACGGAATAAAGGTCCTTAAGTTATTTTCAGCTTTTTGGGGATTTCTAGCTTGATTAAATGACATCGGTTTGATGATGTCGCTTGAGGGCTGCCATCCATGAATTTGAAGATAATTTGCAATACTACCGATAGCATCACTCTTAGAATTAAACAAGTCAGCATTGTTATCACCGTCATAATCGACTGCGTAAGCTCGGTAACTTGAAGAAATAAATTGTCCATATCCCATTGCTCCCGCATAAGACCCATTTATACTCAAGGGGTCAAGATTATTTTCACGACATAAAATAAAAAAATTAATTAGCTCCTGACGAAAGAAATCGGCTCGTCGGGGAAAGTCAAATCCTAGGGTTGTTAAAGAGTCTAAAACTCTGTGATTCCCCATAATCTTCCCATAACGTGTCTCAACTCCAAGTATTGAAACAATGATTTCTTTCGGTACTCCAAAATCTTTTTCAGCTTGTTTAAGCACTTTAAGGTTTTGCTTGATAAATGCCTTTCCGTTATCAATGCGATTTTGATCTAAAAAAATCTTTTTGTATCTATCCCATGTCAAAGTAAACTCAGCTGGGGAAGACATACTTTGTAAAATAGAATCTTGTTTTTCTGCTGAAGATAAAACTTTCAAAACATAATCTTTGCTAAAACCATGATCCTCAATGAGAGTTTCAATGACAAACTGTGATCTTGGATGATTGGAATAATCTGCAAAGATTGTACTAGAAAATAATAATGCTAAAACAAATCTCATCTTGGAATTAATTTTTTATGAGAAGCCATAGAGACTATTATGCCAAACGCAATATAAAAAGAAATTATCGAAGATCCCCCCTGGCTAATAAAAGGGAGAGGCATACCAACAACAGGCAAAATACCAATCACCATCCCAACATTAATCACAAATGTTGAAATAAAAACCAAAGAAAGTGAGCCAATAACTAGTCTACAAAATCTATCTCTAGCTGTTATTGCAAGATAAATGCAACGAAAAAAAATGAAAAAATAAGTAAGCATTAATATACTTATCCCAAGTAATCCAAATTCTTCTCCAATCACAGCAAAAATGAAATCTGTCTCTGATTCAGGAAGAAAGTATAAATTTGCTTGAGTGCCTTCACCAAAACCTTTTCCAAAAAATCCTCCTGATCCGATTGCTATCTTGGATTGTGCAATATTCCAACCGGAACCAAATGGGTCAGACTCCGGATTTAAAAGAGTAGCTATTCTTTGTTTTTGGAATGGTGCTAGAAAATTGTTCCAAAGAAATGGTAAAGACAGGATAAAAACTCCAAATGAAATCCCAATAAATTTCCAATTCAATCCTGCTAAAAACAAAATAAATAAACCTGACAATAAAATCAAAGTTGCTGTTCCTAAATCTGGTTGCAGCGAAACTAGCATAAAGCATGCAAAAATAATCAACACCGGAATAAGAGTAGATTTAAAGTTAATAGGTAAAGATTTTTGAACTAAATATGCAGAAAGAAATACTGGAAGGAATATTTTGCAAAACTCAGAAGGTTGTATTGTAGTAACTCCCAGGTCAATCCAGCGATTAGCCCCATTTATGGTGGGTCCAAAAAAAATAGCAATAATAATTAAAGCAATGGTTACAAAAAATGCGCCGTTAGCATATGAAAAATATACTTGAGGATCGGGTTGACTGACAAGAATCATTAATCCAAGGCCAATGACAACAAATGCAGATTGCTTGAGAAAAATAGAAAGATCACCTTGAGAGGCACTATATAAAAAGAATAGTCCCAAAGTTGATAAAAAAAAGATAGAGAAAAATAAATAGGGATCGTAATAAATACGAAAAATTTTATAGTCTAAAAATCTCATTATTTAATTAGTGCTTCTAAAACATCTATAGCAATAGGTCCGGCAACAGATCCTCCACTCTCCCCATTCTCAACAACTACACTAACGGCATATCTAGGATTGGGTATCGGTCCAAAAGCTATAATCACGGCATGATCTCGAAGGTTACTGTCCAATCTAGTTTCTTCGTAATCTTCTTTACTTTCCAAAGAAACAAGTTCAGCTGTTCCAGTTTTTGCTGCCACAGTAAAAGTTTTTAAATTCTTTAACCTCCTTGCTGTACCAGTGTTGCCTTCAATTACATTTACCATGGACTCATGTATCTTAGACCAGTCATCCTGTGATAAGTTTCGTAATTCGAGCTCTTTTGAATCCTTTGTGGAATTAAAAGTTAAAGATAAATCTTTATGCACTCCTTTGTTTGCAAGAATATAAGCATATTTAGCTAATTGTACAGGGGTAGCTATTAAATAACCCTGACCCACTCCGAGATTTACTGTATCTCCTTTGAACCATCCAAAGTTATGCTCTTTTATTTTCCATTCAGGTTCGGGGACAAAAACGGAGTCTTCATTAAAACAATCTAAACATGCTTTCTTGCCGAGACCAAAATCTTTAAAATAATTTTTTAAAGATTTAATATCAGATCTGTAAGCTAATTCAAAAAAATATGTATTCGAACTTTGTGTAATTGCTTTGAACAAATTTGTTTTCCCATGGCCACCCTCTTTCCAGTCCCTATAAATTCTGCCATCTTCAGGCAAAACAAAAAATCCCGGATCTTCGATACTAAATTTCCAGTCTATTAATCTATTATCTAGGCCATAAATTGCAATTGCAGGCTTAATTGCCGATGCAGGAGGATAGCGGCCACGCATTGCCCGATCAAAAAAAGGTTTATCAGGACTTTCAATGAGAATCTTAAATTCATCTTGGGAAATTCCATTTGATAATTTATTCGAAGAAAAGGTTGGGGAGCTAAAGAGAGTAACAATTGAACCGGTCTGAATATCCACAGCAACAATTGCCCCTCTTCTGCCCTGCATAGCTGAAAATGCTGCTTGATGCGACGCCAAATCCAACGAAGTATATAAATCTGAACCCATTTTAGGAGTTGACACAATTTCTTCTGACAAGGTTCTTCCTCGAGCATCAACTTCTCGTTGCTTTGTTCCAAATTCACCGGATAAGAAAGTATCGTAAATATTTTCTGCACCAATTTTCCCTTCAATCAATCCAGAAGTATAAGTTTGTTCAATGTTATTAAGAGAATTTAATTGAGTTTTTAAACTAGTTAGTTTTTCTTCTGAAGGATTACCAACATAGCCCAAAGCATGTGAAAATAATTCAGGATAGAGGCTATTTCGTAAATATCTCTGTTCTACAAAAACTGCTTCAAATAAATGGTTTCGGACAGCAAATTTGATTTTTTCTTCTTCGGTTATATTTCTCTTCAGGGTCAATTCACGATTAAATTTTTTTGCCTCATTAAATTGCAGTCTAAAATCTTCTATTTTTAAATCTTCGAGGTTTATAAAACTTGAAATGTGTTGAAGAAGTAAGTCTAAGTTTTCAACCCTAGATGGAACAATAATCAAGTCAAAAGAAGGAATATTATTAACTAAAATATTGTTATTTCGGTCATAAATGATTCCGCGTAATGGCTGTATAGCTAAAGTTTCAGTTTTATTATTGAGAGCAGCACTCTCATAACTATCAAAATTTAAAACTTGTAAACTAAAAACTTGTGCAAAGATCACAATACCAACCACAAAGAAAATTATGCTTGCTAGAATAATTCTCTCAGTAAAACTGCGAACTTCGACATAGGTCTGATTAAGTTTACTCATTTGTGATAGGGTTTATTTTGAATTATTGCAAAAGCACGATAAATTTGCTCAATCAAAACTACTCTAAAGAGTTTATGAGGTAAGGTAAGTTTTGAAAATGATATAACTGTGTCAGCACTCTCCAAAGTTTTCTGATTGAGACCATGTGAACCTCCAATTACTAAACTAACTTTCTTATGCTCTGAGAAGACCTTACTGAGAAAAGAAGCAAATTCTTTACTGGATATTGTTTTGCCATGCCTATCAAATGCAATTACATAAGAAGTTTCTTTTGAAAGTCGATTAGCAATGGATGCAGATTCTGTATTCTTAATTGTTTCGATTGAACCTCCAGAATTATACGGTCGAATCTCATGAGAAAAAAATTTAACATATTTAGGAAATTGCTTTAAATAATAATTCAATCCCTCATTTTCCCAATTAGAAAGTTTGTTGCTGACTGCAATAACTTCCAATTTCATGAGTGAATTTCGGTGAGACTTCCATCAAAGCTCCACAATGATTCAAGATCATAATATTTTCTTATCTTCTCAATCATAATATTTACAATGACATCCTCGCAATCTATCAAAATCCATTCACAATCGTCATTGCCCTCAACGCCTAAAACAATTTCCCCACTATTTTTGACATTCTCAACAAGTTTCTCAGATAATGCTTTTGCATGTCTTGCTGAGGTTGCCGTAGCAAAAATCATGTAGTTTGCTAAAGATGAAATCTTTTCAACACTGATAACATTAATATTGTGTGCTTTTAGATCTTCTAAAGAATTGATACAGAGAGTTTGGAGCGATTTTTTTTTCAAATTGTTTTTTGATTTTTCTTTTAAAGTATATGATAAAAAAAGTTTTTTTTCTTGATGAAATGGAATCAATTTTTTTAGATTATTTTAAGGTTGTAATCCCTTATCTTGTTGGTATCTCAATTTTTATTATGGTTATTAGTTTGTTGAGTATCAAATGGTTGGTAAATCAAATTCCAAGTGACTACCTTATAAAAAACACAACAGAAACTTCTTTTAATGAGCTCCCAGCTCCATTAAGGATTTTGATCTTTATCTTCAAAAACTTGTTGGGCTATTTGCTGATATTAGGAGGGATAATCATGTTAATTCTTCCCGGTCAAGGATTGTTAACCATGATGGTAGGATTAGTACTAAGTGATTATCCTGGAAAAAAAACATTTGAAAAAAAAATTATTGCATCTGAACCTATCTTAAAAACAATTAATTGGGCAAGAAAAAAATCTGGGACCAAACCTTTAATCACAGAAAACTAATTCCTTGTTATAATGAGTCATGACTATTTCTAATACCAAATGGGTTCTTAAATCTCGACCATCTGGTCTCGTAAAAGAAAATAATTTTGAACTAATTACGGAAGAACTCTCAGAATTAAATGAGGGTGATCTTCTTCTTGAAAATCAATATTTATCTTTTGATCCAACTCAAAGAATGTGGTTGACAGATCTTCCCGGATATCTGCCTCCGGTGCAAATTGATGAGGTCGTCAGGTCAGGAGGTGTTGGTAAAGTTGTTGAATCAAAGAATGACGCTTATCAGGTCGGAGATCTTTTGACAGGCCTTGTTGGCTGGCAAAAATTTTGCCATGTTTCTGCCGATGTGTTGCCATTTTTTAGAAAAATTCCTGATAATCTCCCTATACCTGCAACTATGAATGTTTTTGGTTCCACAGGATTAACAGCCTATTTTGGACTCTTAGATGTAGGCAAGCCAAAAGAAGGTGAAACAGTTGTTGTTTCAGGTGCTGCCGGAGCAACCGGTTCCGTTGTTGCACAGATTGCCAAAATTATGGGTTGTCATGTTATTGGTATTGCTGGTGGTGCCGAGAAATGCCAATGGTTAAAAGAGATTGGAGTGGATGATGTCATAGATTATAAAGAAGAGAATGTTCCAGAAAGACTGACTCAACTTGCCAAAAATGGTATTGATATTTATTTTGATAATGTTGGTGGTCCCATTATGGAATCGGTATTATTCTTGATAAACCTCAACGCAAGAATTGTCATGTGTGGGAGCATCTCAAACTATACTGGTGAAAACTTACCAAAAGGTCCCATGAATCTTACGATGCTTATTATCAAGAGAGCTTCCATAGAAGGTTTTTTAGTTCTGGATTATATGCATCGAGCAGATGAAGCATATACTGATCTAATCAAATGGGTCGAAGACGGCAAAATTATTCATCGTGAAGATGTGCAGGAGGGGCTAGAAAATTGTCCCCAAACCCTTAATCGTTTGTTTACTGGAGCTAATAAAGGTAAGCAATTATTAAAGATTTAACTATTTATCTCTGATTGTCTGGATAATCTTAGATAGAATCTTTAAGCGTTGTCCGGCATCAAATGCATTCAAGAGCAATTGTTTTTCGTCTGTACTTAAAGGTATGAGACTTCCAAGATGATAAGTTACAGAATCGGCAGAGGTAAGATCGATTTCAATTGGTAAAGTTTTAATATTTGGATGATCTTTAAGTTGCGTTAATACATCCAGCAAATCTGGGTATCTTGCCAATAGAGATTGATCATCAACCTGTGGCTCTACTTGTGGCAAAATTTCACCAATATAAGATCTGTCTTCTAATTGAACAATAGATTTGATATTAACTTTCTCCTTAGCTTTAACCGTAATCCCTAATAGACCATTTGGAAGATTGTTGAAATCAATGATCTCCACCAGAGTCCCTCTTTTTTCAATACCAAAATTTATGTTGTCAGATTTATCAGACTTGAACGAAATAACAAACCCTCTTTGATGAGTCATACAGTCTTTAACCATATTCAGGTACCTAGGCTCAAAAATTTGTAATGATTGTAGTGTGCCAGGAAGCACAACAATCTGAAGAGGGAAAATTGGGAGATTAATCATCTGCACACAACCTTATTAACGGCTGAATAATTTTTTGACTATCCCTATTGGTCATAATTAAAAATATATCATAATCTTTAAACTTATCTTTCATTTCAGCTTCTAAGTCTGCATGACTTCCAAAAAAAGACTCATTTATTTTAGGCATAGAATTGATCATTGGTGATTTTGAAGTATCTAACCAGCAAACATCAAAATCAGCAGCAATATCATTTAAACTTTCATTGTGATGCCCACTTGTCATTGTATTTGAACCAGCCTCAACAATTGCCAACAGTTTTTGCTCAGGAAATTTAGTAACCATAGCTTCAATAGAACCTCTTACAGCAGTTGGGTGATGAGCAAAATCATCATAAATAGTCTTCCCTCCAAAATTTCCAACATGTTCAAGTCTTCTTTTAACACCTTGGAATGATTGCAGGTTATTCAAACATTTATTAATTGATAAGCCTTCACTAGCAGCCACCTGCACTGCCATGATCATATTTTTTTTATTATGACTGCCATCTAGAGGCAACAAATTATTATTACCTGCATATTCTTTACCATTTTTGAAAATAGTAAATGGATCAAGAATATATCCAAAATTTTTATCATTTTGTTGAAGAATCTGCTTATCACACCAAAGGCCCATATCTAAAACTTCAGAAACGTTTCGATCATCGCCAAAACCAAAAACCACTCCTGTCTTAGGCATAATCTTTAAAATGTGATGAAATTGTTTTTGTATTTCAGTGAGATTTGAGAATATATCGGCATGATCAAATTCAATATTATTAACTATGAGAGTGCTTGGATTATAGTGAATAAATTTCGATCTTTTATCAAAAAAAGCAGAATCATATTCGTCTGCTTCAATCACAAAAATATCATCACTTCCAAGATGTGCAGAATGTTCTAGATTATTGCAGACACCACCTATAAGAAAACCTACATCAATACCTGCTTCTTTAAATAAGTGCACAATCAAAGAAGTTGTTGTAGTTTTTCCATGCGTTCCCGAAATAGCTACTACTTTTCTTTCTTGCAATATTGAACCCAACATGCGGGGACCAGATTGGTAGGGAAAGTTTTTGTCCAGAATTTTTTCAACACTCTCATTACCTCTTGAGAGATTATTTCCAATGATATATAAATCAGCCTGTGGAAGTTGGTCTGCTGCATAACCACTGATTAGTCGTAAATCTAAATCTTCCAGTTGATCAGACATAGGTGGATAAAATTGATAATCTGAACCTGAGACTGTATGTCCAGATTGGACTAAAATTCGTGCCAGTCCTCCCATGAAAGTACCGCAAATACCTAAAATATGAATTTTCATAAACTTTTGCTAATTAGAACATTTTTGCTAGCATAGTTACAATCTAAATTAATGCTATGAAAAAGAATCTGTTTTATGCACAATCCGGTGGTGTTACTGCCGTGATTAATGCCACTGCAGGTGCCGTTATCACAGAGGCAAAAAAATTTCCGAAGCAGATTAATAAAGTCTATGCAGGAAGAAATGGAATTTTGGGGGCACTAAACGAAGAACTTATTGATACCTCAAAAGAGTCAAGGGCTTTTATTGAATCACTGCAGTTTCGCCCTGGTGGTGTATTTGGATCATGTCGATACAAATTGAAATCTATCGAAGAAAATCTCGGTGAATATCAACGTCTTATTGAAGTCTTTAAAGCGCATGATATTGGTTACTTTCTCTATAATGGGGGAAATGATTCGGCAGATACTGCCTTCAAAGTGTCTCAAATCAGTCAAAAGATGAATTATCCACTAACATGTATTGCTATCCCAAAAACTGTTGATAACGATCTAGCTGTCACAGACTCCTGTCCTGGTTTTGGTTCAGTTGCAAAATATGTTGCAACTTCTGTTCAAGAAGCAAGTCTGGACGTTCAATCTATGCGAGAGTCATCAACAAAAGTTTTCATAATGGAAGTCATGGGAAGGCATGCTGGTTGGATTGCTGCTTCTGGAGCATTAGCAAGGCAGAATAAAAATGATGCTCCTCATATAATTTTGTTACCTGAACTTATGTTTGATCAAAAAAAATTCCTAGATATGGTTAAACATACTGTAGCAAAACTTGGTTTTTGTGTTGTTGTTGCTTCTGAAGGTATTCGAAATAAAAAAGGTAAATTTATTGCTGAGTCCGACACTCGTGATGCCTTTGGACATGCTCAATTGGGAGGAGTTGCACCTTTTTTGGCAAATTTAGTCTCAAGCAAATTAAACTTAAAAAATCACTGGGCTGTTGCAGATTACCTTCAAAGAAGTGCCCGCCATCTAGCATCAGATACAGACCTTCAACATGCTCAGGCTGTTGGGAAATTTGCTGTAAGGTATGCAATGCAAGGAATGAATGGAGTGATGCCGGTTATCAAACGCCTACAAGATAATCCATATCGATGGAGCATTACTTCAGCACCATTATCTAAAATTGCTAATGTAGAGAAGAAATTACCCAAAAGTTTTATATCTAAGGATGGTTTTAATATCACTTCAAAGGGCATGACTTATCTCAGACCATTAATCAGAGGAGAGGCTAAAAGTATATATGTTAATGGTTTGCCAAAACTTCTTGAACCAAAATTAGTACTGGCAAAAAAGCAACTTACTTAGCAGCATCTTTATCTGAAGAAGTAGATGCTTTTATTTCAAAATCTATACTACTGACTTGTTGATAACCTCTAGGCAGTGACCTTCCTCGTTTTGCTCTATTTGCAATAAACTTGTCAATATCTTTATTTTTAATAGTCATAGAATCGCCATTGAGACGAGTAATTATTAGATCTGCATGATTAGGAAAAGTTTTAAAATGACTTAATCTTTCATCATGCTCTTGGAATTGTTTTTTCGGAATATGAATGATTTTGTTGCCCTTACCTTTTGCTAGTTCTGGCAACTGATCTAAGGTAAAAATTAATAATTTACCCAAGTTGGTGATGGCTGCAATATAGTCATGTCCTTCCAGAATCTTTTCGCATGGGAGAATTTGACCTTGATTGGGAACTCGCATAAAAGCTTTCCCTGTTTTCTTGTTCGATGTCATATCTGAAAATTTTGCAATGAAACCATATCCTGCAGAGTTAACAATCACAAACTTATCGGAATCAGCCCCAATTGCTACTCCCATAAATTCAACTCCTGATCCCGATGACACTCTTCCGGTAATAGGCTCACCAAGACCCCGTGCTGAGGGCAATGAATGTGCTGGTAAGGTGTAACATTTGCCAACGGCATCAATGAATACACAAGGTTGATTATTCCTTCCTCTACTGAAATCTTTTAAACTGTCCTCTCCTCTGTAGGCAATGGATGCTGGGTCAATCTCGTGGCCTTTTGCACTTCTTATCCAACCTGCAACAGATAAAATGATAGTAACTGGATCTGAAGAGATTGTATCCTCTTCGGCATACAGCTTAGCAGATGACTCGCCTTCAATTGGAGAATTTCTCTCGTCAGCAAATTCATCTTTAATAACTTTAAGTTCATTTTTGATATAAGTCTTGAGGCGTGACTTTGATCCCAAGATTTTCTCAAGCTCCGATTGCTCATTAACCAATTCTGCTTGTTCGGTCTCTAATTTGATTTGTTCCAATTTAGCCAATTGTCGCAGTTTAATTTCTAAAATTGCATTAGCTTGAATTTCCGTTATAGAAAATTGACTTATTAAATCTTGCTTAGGCTCATCAGAATTTCGAATAATCTTTATAACTTTGTCTAGGTCTAAGAAAACAATCAACAACCCTTCCAAAATATGCAATCGATCATTAACTTGATCCAATCGATGTTCCAGCTTACGAATCACCGTTTGTTTTCTGAAAGCAATCCACTCTTTAATTAAGTCACTTAAACCAAAGACTTTTGGCAGACCCTTCAGAGAAATCAGGTTAAAGTTTGCACGATAGTTTTTCTGCAAGTCAGTGGAAGCAAATAAATGGTTCATCAAGTCGTCAGCATCAACTCTATTGGATTTAAGTGAGATCACTAATCTTGTTGGTTCTTCATGATCACCTTCATCTCTTAAATCAACGACCATAGGAAGTTTTTTGTTTAACATTTGTGTCGAAATTTGTTCAAGGATTTTTGATCCTGATGCTTGATGCGGTAGATCTGTAACCACAATATCATTACCCTCTTTTTTCCACTTAGCTTGAATTTTGTAGGCTCCTTTACCGGTGGTGTACATTTCTTTTAAGTCATCTTTGGAAAGGATAATCGGAGCAGCATTGCTAAAGTCGGGGCCTTGAATGATTTTTAACAAATCGTCTACCGTGGCTTTGGGATTTTCAAGGAGATAAACCGTGGCATCAATTACCTCAGATAAATTGTGTGATGGAATGTCAGTTGCCATCCCAACAGCTATGCCTGTTGTACCGTTCATTAAGATTGATGGTACTTGGGCTGGAAAGATGATGGGCTCTAAAAGAGAGCCATCAAAATTTGGTTGCCAATCCACTGTGCCCTGTTTGAGCTCCTTTATTAGTAAGTCTGCAAATTTTGTGAGTTTGGATTCGGTATATCGCATGGCTGCAAAAGACTTTGGATCATCTTGAGAGCCCCAATTTCCCTGACCGTCCACAAACGGATATCGAAAAGAAAAATGTTGTGCCATCAGCACCATAGCTTCATAGGCAGCAGAGTCTCCGTGAGGATGAAATTTACCGATAACGTCACCTACGGTTCTTGCAGATTTCTTATACTTTGCCGTTGCATTCAGCCCAAGCTCTGACATGGCATATAAGATTCTTCTTTGAACCGGTTTGAGACCGTCGGCCACACTGGGTAAAGCCCGATCTAAAATGACATACATTGAATAATTCAGATATGCATTTTCAGCATAATCCTTAATACTTAAGGTATCGAGTTTTTCTTTTGTCATTACACTTCTGCTAAATTACCTTTTTTTTCTAACCATGCTTTTCTATCCGGTGCTCTTTTCTTTGAGAGCAAAAGATCAAACATAGAATTTGTATTTTCCGAGGCATTCAATGTTAATTGAATTAACCTCCTCGATTGAGGTTTCATGACTGTTTCTCGTAATTGCGACGGATTCATTTCTCCTAAACCTTTAAATCTTTGAATATCAATTTTCACTTTGGTATTGGTTTTGCGAATATTTTTTACAATATTATCTTTTTCTTTTTCGTCTAGAGCATAGTAAACCTCTTTTGCAGCATCAATCCGAAACAATGGAGGCATCGCAACAAATATCCTGCCAGCAGTTACCAAAGATTTAAAATGCCTCAGAAATAATGCACATAATAGTGTGGCAATATGAAGTCCGTCTGAATCTGCATCAGCCAGAATACAGATTTTGCCATACCGTAATTTTGAGATGTTATCTTCTCCAGGTGTAACTCCAATAGCTGTTGTTAAATCTTTAATTTCTTGCGACTTTAAAATATCACTACTTTCCAAGTCCCATGTATTGAGAATTTTCCCCCGTAAAGGCATGATGGCTTGAAATTTTCTCTCGCGTGCCTGTTTTGCAGACCCTCCAGCAGAGTCACCTTCTACTAAGAATAATTCACTCTGCTCAATATCATCACTGTTGCAGTCAGATAATTTTCCAGGCAAGGCTGGTCCCTTAAAGGTTTTTTTACGATCCACTTTGACCGTGTTCTTTGCACGCTTTTGTGCTGCTCTTATAGCTAAATCAGCAATTTTCTCCCCTTCTTCGGTATGTTGATTAAGCCAAATACTCATGGAATCTTTCACTGCCGCGCTAACAAAAGAAGTATGATCTTTTGAATCTAGTCTCTCTTTAGTTTGTCCAGCAAACTGAGGGTTTTGTAACTTTGAAGATATAACGAATACGCAATTAACGAGAATATCCTCAGAATTAATTTTAATACCCTTAGGTAATAAATTACGATAGTCACAAAATTCTCTGATTGAATCCAGCAAACCTGCTTTGAAACCATTTAAATGTGAACCTCCTAATGCGGTTGGAATCAGGTTGACATAAGTTTCTTTGAGTAAATCTTTTGAAGCCTCATCAGTCCAATTGATCCCTACATCAATGCCTTGACCTTCTCCACCTTTGCTAAAAATAAAAGTTTCATCCAGAAGTAATTGACTACACCCTGAAAATTCTTCGACATAATCTCGTAACCCTTCATCAAATACCCATTTGATGCGCTCTGATTTTTTTTCGTCAAAGTAGTCAATTTGTAAACCTGGACAGAGGACTGCTTTGGCTTTCAGTAAATGTTTTAAACGCTTTTTATCGACTTTTAAAGATTCAAAATATCGTTGATCTGGCAAAAATGTAACGGCAGTACCAGAATTCTGTGTCCCTACTTTTCCTACTTCTTTAAGTTCTTGAACTTTTTCACCATCACGAAATCCAATCGCATACTCCTTGGCATCCCTTTTGATTATCACATTTAGTTCAGCAGATAAAGCATTAACAACGGACACACCCACTCCATGCAACCCTCCTGAAAATCCATAATCTTCTCCTGAAAATTTAGCACCAGCATGCAATTTACAAAGAATAAGTTCAACACCTGAAAGCTGATGATCGGGATGAATATCAACCGGCATCCCACGACCGTTATCAGCCACCTCAATACTGCCATTTTTGTATAAATTTACTTTTATGCGTTTGCAATAACCTGCTAGTGCTTCATCGACAGAATTATCCAGTACTTCTTGGATTAAGTGATTAGGGCAGGTCGTATCGGTATACATACCGGGACGTTTTTTGACTGGTTCAAGCCCAGAAAGGACTTCAATAGCTTTGGCATCGTATGCTTTTTTAGACAATGTTATTTTTCACGAATATCTATGCAATGACCTTATTTTACTCTATTGCGAGAGTAATTTGATAACATTTCTTAAAGATAACAGTGTTATAATGCCCCCTCAAATGAAAGTGTTTCCAATTCCAGCCTTATTGTTTTTACTTCTGTGCATACCAAGTTTACATGCTGAAAATCTTTCAGATATTTATAACGAAGCACTGGAAAATGACCCACAGTATCGTGCTGCTGAGTTTTCACAACTTGCCGGTCAAGAAATTGTGGTTCAAGGTCGAGCTGGATTACTTCCAAACATTACCATTAGTGGACAAACTAACTGGAACGAATACTATCAATTTAATGAATTACAAAGTGCTTATAATAATAATTCAGTTAACGCTCGATTTACCCAACCGTTATTTCGTTTAGATTCCTGGTTCACCTTTAAGCGATCCCAAAAATTAACCGATGCATCTGAAGCAGATTTTGCATATGCGCAACAAGCCCTGATTGTTAGGACTGTTGAAAAATATTTTGGCGTCCTTCGAGCAGAAGATAACTTGACTGCAGCAAGATCCGAAGAGCGTGCTATCCAAAAACAACTCGATCAAATTCAACAGCGTTTTGATGTTGGATTATCAGCTATTACCGAAGTCCAAGAGGCTCAACTCGCATTTGATCTCAGTGTTGCTGGTCGCATCCGAGCAGAAGGAGTGTTATTTAATGCGAAAGAAGAGCTGAACTCGTTAATCGGTCGAGAAATATTTTCGGTTGATCCTCTTCAAGCAGACATCAACCCCTCTGATCCGTATCCTGCCAGTAAAAAAGAATGGGTCGATATTGCAATGAAAAATAATTATCGTCTCAAAGCAGCAGTCTTTCGACGAGATGCTTCACGAGATTCTGCACGTGGTTCAGCTTCTAATCATCTTCCAAAAATTAATATTACGGGAAGTGAATCAGAATCAAACACAAATCAATACTCTTATGAGGGATTCGAGGATTTAGGTTTCCAAGCCCCAAGTGAAACCCAAAGAAAAAATTATAGTATTAGTTTGACTATGCCACTATCGCAAGGTGGAGCTGTGAGCTCTCAGCGACGTCAAGCCTATGCTGAATATAATAAAAATGTCGAAGACACCCTGTTTACACAACGCACTATTATTCAAAATGTGCGTTCGGGTTTTTCCGATGTCATCACCTTGGGGGCAAATCTAAAAGCTCAAAAACAAGCTGTTGTCTCCGCTAGGAGCGCCCTGGAAGCTACTAGAGTGGGCTATGAAGTTGGTACTCGAAATATTGTTGATTTACTGCAGTCAGAAAAGAATTTATATACTGCTGAAAAAAATCTTGCCAATGCTAAGTATGATTATTTGTTGGCAGAACTTAATCTTGAGCTAGCTGCAGGAGTTTTGTCTCCTCAAAAAATTAATGAGATAAATAATTATCTCAACTAATGCCTGAACTCCCTGAAGTTGAAACTACCAAACGTGCAATTGCTGTATTTGAAGGGCAGGTTCTGAAGAAAATTGAAGTGCATAATCCCAATTTGCGCTGGTCGGTTGATTGCAAAACCATTAAGACCATTAAAGAAGCAAAAATTTTATCGATTACCAGAAGAGCAAAATACATCCTCATCCAGTTTAAAAATTATAGTCTTATTATTCATTTAGGCATGACCGGTACTATGCGTATTTTGCCCATTGATAGCAATGCTACCCGCAAGCATGATCATGTTGTCTTTTATTTTGCTGAGCATAAGTTGATTTTTAATGATGCTAGACGATTTGGTTCTTTGCACATCACAAAATCACCTAGTAACCATTTTTTATTAAGTGCTCTTGGTCCCGAACCCAATCGATCGGATTTTAATGCAGATTTTCTTTATCAGAAAATTAAAACCTCAAATACCCATACTAAAAGTTTTCTAATGAATCAAAAAAATGTTGTGGGCATAGGGAACATCTATGCTTGTGAGATTCTATTTGCAGCAGGCATCTCTCCTCGAAGAAAAATAAAGTACCTCACCAAAAAAGACTGTAGGGCTGTTGTAGATCAAACTCATCGGATCATTAACCTAGCTATTGAGAAAGGGGGCACCACTTTGCAGGATTTTTATGCTCCCGATGGAAATAAGGGCTATTTCAAAATTGAATTAAATGTTTATGGACGTGAACATCAGGAATGCCGAAATTGCCAAAACCCGATAAAAAGAATTATACAAAATCAACGCTCAACTTTCTTTTGTAATAAATGTCAGAATTAGTTATTAAGTTTAGCTTTTAAAGCCATAGCAACATTAGGATGAACAAACTTATCAATATCCCCTCCTAAACTGGCAATCTCTTTCACTAAGCTGGAGGATACATAAATTAAAGTGTCTTTGGGTGTGAGAAAAATACTTTCTATATCAGGGGCTAAAGAACGATTCATGGTAGCCAATTGAAATTCGTGTTCAAAGTCTGAGACTGCTCGCAAGCCTCTGATAATGGCACAAGCCTCAACTTCACGAGCCAAATCTACTGTTAGCTTCTTTTTAAAAGCAACGACATCAACATGTTCATTATCTTGATAGATCGAGCTCACTAAATCTAAACGCTCCTCTGAAGAAAACAAAGGATTTTTCATATCGGTTTCAGCAACACTGATAATAACTTTGTCAAAAAGATGCACCGCACGATCAACGATGTCCATATGCCCAAAAGTGATGGGGTCAAAAGAACCGGGGTAGATTGCTACTCTCATAGCAAAATCATACATAAAAAATTTTCTATAGGGAAATTTGGGAGGCCTGCAAACTTATGAAGTTTTTAGTAATCGTAACCGTGATCGTATTCCCGAGCAAACAAAGTAAGATCGTATCGAGAATCAAGCAATTCCTCGAGATTGCCTTCATCTAACTGATAAATAATGTTTTTGTTAGTATCAATTAAAAAAAGGAAAATGTTTGCATCCAAGGCTTCTTGGAAAAATACAATTTTTGCCTGATCATCGTCTTCATCGATATGCTCAGCCAAAGGTTCGACGTCGGTAACTTCATGCTTGCCAAAAGTCACAAATGATGGATCATACTGTGCCATATCAATGTGCTCTTCTCCATCTTCATCTTCATAAGTTTCGGTATATGCTAATTCTTCAATATATGAGGCAGCAGTAAATGACATTTCTCCATCATAGATATAAATGACTCTGCCATCACCTTCTCGGCGGTAACCAAAGTTTTCGATATCACCTTCAATCTGAAAATCCATTCCCTTATAATGCCATGTAACTTCTAAAAAAAATATGCAAACCGCAAAAGACTTTATTAATCGTTGGCATCACATTGTTACACAACAAAATATGGATGGCTTAGATGCGTTATTAGCAGAAAATGTTGTGTTCTCCTCACCGGTAGTTTTTACTCCCATACCGGGCAAAGAGTTAACCAAGATGTACTTAATTGCTGCGGGTTTTACCTTTAATATGGAACAATTTCAGTACACAAGGGAGGTGCATGATGGACTGCATTCAGTCTTGGAATTTGAAACTACGATCGATGATATTGCCGTAAATGGTGTTGATATGATTGAGTGGACCGCAGAGGGCAAAATTCTTGATTTCAAAGTGATGATACGTCCTAGAAAAGCAGTTGAAAAGGTCCATGAAAAAATGATGTCTGCATTAGAAAAACAATAATCTTTATAATGGAGCTAAAATGAAAAAAACTTTTTTAATATTGATGCTGACAGGGATGTTTAACCTGCACAGTCAGTCAATTACTACCACAGTTAATAATGGTAATTTGATCCTCGAAGATATCCCGACTATCCCTCAAACTATCAAGGATGATTTAAAACGATATCAAAATGTCCGTTCAGGATCTTTTCGATCGTTTACCGATACTGGAGACAGTATTTACATCTCAACTAGATTTGGCAATGTGAGCCAACTACATGTAGTCGACCAACCCGGCGGGGCAAGAAAACAAATTACCTTCTTTGATGAACCTGTAGGAAGTATGTCCCGTCAACCCGATGGTACACTTATTGCCTTCACCATGGATGTGGGGGGGAGTGAACATGCTCAAATCCTTTTACTGAATCCTGAAAATGGTTCCTCGACCATGCTTTCTGATGGAAACTCGCGACATGGCAGTCCGTTATGGGATAAAACCGGAGAACATATTGCTTTTATGAGTAACCGCCGTAATGGTGCCTCTAATGACGTTTGGACAATGCCAATAGATAATCCGGATCAGGCAGAGATGGTTCTTGAATCCCCTGATGGTACTTGGTGGGGGCCCATTGATTGGTCAAATGATGGGAAGCACCTCTTAATTCAAAATTATATCTCTATCACCAATTCCAAAGTATATTTAGTGGATCTGGAAACCAAAGAAAAAACGCTTATTCTCGGTAATCTCGCAGAATCGTCGGTAAATAGTGGATTAGCCTTTGATGCTACCAATACTGGGGTGTTTTTTACTACCGATACGTTTGCAGAATTTAACCAACTAGCTCATAAGAATCTAGTCACCGGAGAAGTCACCATTGTTTCTCAAGATATCAACTGGGATGTCGATGGATTTGCTATCTCCTCAGATGGCAAACGAGCTGCCTTTAAAGTTAATGAAAATGGTTTTAGTACTCTATATTTATTAAATACACAGACACTGCAATACCAACAAGTAGAGGATTTACCCATGGGTGTAGTTGGGGGTATGCAATTCAATGAAGCTGGTTCCCAACTTGGCTTGAGTCTCAATACTTATCAAAGTCCTTCCGATACCTATACTTTAGCATTAAGTCGTAACCCTCTTCGTCACAAAGATTTAGTGCGGTGGACCCAATCGGAAGTAGGCGGTTTAGATACCTCAACTTTTGTGGAACCACAATTAATTACCTACTCCACTTTTGATAATCGGAACATACCAGCTTTTGTCTACACCAAACCCTCAAGGGAGCCGCAACCGGTCATCATTTATATCCATGGTGGTCCTGAGGGGCAATCCCGTCCAAGTTTTAGCAGTACATTTCAACTGTGGATTGATCAGCTAGGAGCAACAGTTATTACTCCCAATGTTAGGGGCAGTGAGGGTTACGGGAAAACCTATCTTGGATTAGACAACGGATTTCAAAGAGAAGATTCGGTAAAAGATATTGGAGCGTTATTGGATTGGATTGCCCAGCAACCTAACTTAGATGCTTCGAGAGTAGCTGTGTATGGAGGTTCTTATGGTGGATACATGGTCCTAGCTAGTGCCGTGCACTATAGTAAACGCCTCAGTGCTGCTATTGATATTGTAGGAATTTCTAATTTTGTAACCTTTTTGAAAAATACTAAAGATTATCGTCGAGATCTCAGACGGGTGGAGTATGGCGATGAAAGGGATCCGGCAATGCGAGAGTTCTTAGAAAAGATAAGTCCCAATAACAACGTCGATAAAATCAATGTTCCCATGTTTGTGGCTCAAGGCGAAAACGATCCTCGGGTACCGGTCACCGAATCGGAACAAATTGTCGATGCTCTGCGAGAGGCTGACAAAATAGTCTGGTACATGAATGCCTTGAATGAAGGTCATGGTTACCGCAAAAAAGAAAATCGTGATCTTTATCAACAAGCTGTAATCCTATTTCTTAAAACCTACTTATAAAAATGAGTGATGAGTTAAGATTGGGGGGTCCTCCATATTTCTGCTACAGTCGTAAAGAGATTAGTAATGCTTCGTATGAAGATAAAATTAAAATGCTCCGTTTTAATAATAAGCAGAGAAGTCTTGCGCTTAGTCATGGTAAGGAGATTCTAGAAGAAAAAAGAAAATATGATGCAGCACAAAAAAGTCGAGACGAAAAACTATTAAAAGAAGCATGGGAAGCAGGAAGAATTGATGCCCTAAAAGAACAAAAAAGAGTCAAAGCACCACATTTTGTTGCTTTAGGTGGTTCACGACGAACACCAGAAGAAGAAGAAGAAGCAAGAATAAGGGCAGAAAATGCTAATGCTGAGGAAGACATTGACTTTCTTGTCTTTGGTGTAAGTTTTTTTGTTGTTATTAATTTGTTTATTTTAATAGGTATGGAACATTCCATAAGAACTATACTATTGATACCGATTTCAGGGCTTTATGCCATGAGTGCATTGTTCTTAAAACAATTTTTCACTGGCAATTTTGGAGTTGCGGTATTTTCTATCTTGTTTTGGGTTGCAATTATTTATGCATTCACTTTTAAAAGCATGCTCATAAGTGCTGCTGTCATATCTATGTTTGCTATTCCTCATTTTTTTATTAATTTGTATATTGATAAATTGATCGCAAGGAAATACTTCTTATAAAAAACCTAAGATGATTAACACAACAGTTAAAACAATTTAAAATTACATTATGTTTAATGGATGCAAAATTTTTTGTTTGTTTGTGTTGATGTCCTCCCCATACACTCTGCTGTCAGAAACTAATGGGGAATATTCAGAAGTAGCTGATGAAGATTCAAACAATGTGCTGCTCTATATTGGTTTGGGTTCTGCAGCCGATGAGGAGTTAGTGGATGAAGACTCTTGGTCTGTTGGTCTTTTATTAAGAGATGAAAAAAACTTTTATGGGATAGATATAGGTGGTGAAGGAGTCATGATAAACCAAGCAAGAGACTATTATGACGGAACTTATACCGTAAGCTCAATTGATCAGGCTACATCATTTAACCTCACGGCAGGCATGAAAATAAGCGGCAGTTCAAAACTTCGAGTAGATTTAGGTTTGTTAGTGGGTATTATTGAGCAGTCGTCTGAGTGTCCATCATCTTATTCAAGGTATCAGTGCTACTATTCATCATCTTACGGCAATAGGCTGGACTATGAATATACTTTCAATTATGGAATTGTCTTACATACAACTTACGAGAGAATTACATTAGGTTTGAGAGCATCTGGAGAAAGTACGCAATTAGTATTTGGGATAAATTTTTAAGAATAATCAATTCTTATTTAGATATTGCTGAAGTATTTGACCTCAGTTAATAATACCTCCACAATAAAATCTATTTTAAGTTTAAGGAGAAATTTTATGATGGATAAATATCTAGACATGATAAATATTAAAATTGATGTTGTTTTTTCTTTTATAGAAAAAGTCAGTGCATTTTGTTTTGATAAGCTATCTGTTTTACTAACAAAAGCTAATTCATGGGTGATAGCAATTGCAGTTGTATTACTAATAATTTTGACTATTGATGCAGCTTTTTACATTGGAGATGCATCATGAGTGAAGAAGATATATCAGAATTTTTAGCACAGTTTGGAGAAGCACAAGAGATAGCCTCCATATCAGGAGAGATGTCTTTTTTGTCTGCGTTATTTTATCCCGTCTTAACAGGTGGCTGGAGTGGTTTTTTTGCTAGTTTAGCCTTAATTCCTGCACTTCTTATTGGTTTAAATTTTTCAGATAAAATTAAAAATGCAAATAATGAATTAATTGATGCTAATCCGACATCGATCAGCAATCCAATTATCCTTAAGATATTTGGGTTCTTATTTTTTATTTTAGTTGTAATTAATTTCTTTTCTGCTGTTAGAGAATTGGTTCAGATTTATTACCTTATATATTTTGAAGAATTGTTATTATTTATTAAAGACCTCTTAATTCAAATATTTTTAACAATTGTAGGCTTTGCAATTGCTAGTTTATATTTTCAACCTGAAAGAGTTAATATCACCGTTGATAAAAGCAGTACTGTTGCAGAAGATTTAATTGCATTACTAACGTTTGGACTGAAAGTTCCGCTAGCTTTAGCGACAATGCTTTCGCAAACAATAATCTTCTATGGTGTTTACCTGTTATTTTTTGGTTTTATTTCTTTTTTCATTGGAGGCGCTGAAGGACAATTATTGGATGGTATTGCGACCTTAATGGTTGGGGCATTTGCACCATTAGTCTTTTATTTATTATTTTTGTTTCTTTTTCCCATTTTCAATTTATATCTTGCAATTTTGCACATACCAAAGATTGGAAAGGATAACTGAAAATAATTTATGAATTAGGGGCTCCTTTAGGGAGCCCTTTTTTGGTGGGCCCGGGAGGACTCGAACCTCCGACCAATGGATTATGAG
>Ga0207985_1000036_pt1 | contig 34312 bp, 15 predicted proteins | sample ETNtaG_3_FD_185761 | JGI IMG/M metagenome (GOLD analysis project Ga0207985, IMG submission 185761) | Marine microbial and viral communities from oxygen minimum zone, Eastern Pacific Ocean - ETNP201302SV84 (SPAdes) (version 2) | ecosystem: Environmental > Aquatic > Marine > Unclassified ...
GAAGGATTTTGTTATTATGTGCCAGTGAAATAAGTGTCACAGGGTTTCGTCACTAGGTGGTAACAGTTGTTATAATAATAGTATAACAAACAAAGGAACATTTTAAAATGAGACTTACACCAATCGCAGCAAACCAGACAGAAATCGAAACAGCAGACGCTCGCATTTTCTTTTCTTATTCTACACCAGTTGCTGCTTACATCTTCGGAGAGGGTTTTGTTAGATCAGAGGAATTTTTCTCGGTCACTACATCTCGTCACATTAACAAGTGGATCGGAGTAGACAGCAAAAGCGACGATATTAAGAGAGTTCCACAGAGCAGACTTGACAGTCTTGCCTAGTTGACAAACTTTCAAAAAAGGTTTATAATGGGGGTACTCACACACCCCCATTTTTTTATGTTATAACACAGTACTACGCTAATTATAAAGAATAACAGTCGAGATCGCAGTCACTGTAAGGGTTCTCGCGGTATCTGCGGGCGGTCACTATATAAAACCGATCACTACCCTAACCTACAAAGGTTCCCCAGAGGCAGTATATTATTCCAACTTCAATTCCATCCTTAATAAAAAAAATTCCCAGAAAAATTATGAGCATACAAGAGTCGAGAGTATGGGCACTCCAAGAGTTGCTAAAGAAAGAAGGAAAGTTATATACACAGATGTATGATTGTGCCCAGATATATGCTGAAACGTGGGGTGATTTGCAAGATGTAGAAAAACTATATAAGTCATGGGAATGCTACGAACATAGAATACCCAATAATAGACTATAATGGATACACTTAATATGTCAAAAAGATTCACCACCACTCTCCTTGAAGATGACTTTGGTGACCTCCAACTCACAATACCATATGATATCTGTGAAGAATTTGGTTGGGATGCTACTACAGAGTTTGAATATGAAATGGATGATGAGGGTAATATACATTTCAAACCATTGAATCGATGAAATACAGACTATATGATGATAACTTTACTCCTCAAGGTTCCTTCTCTTCTATACAGGAACTAAGAAACTATTTGTGTGATCGTAAGTATGAATTTGATTGTGATAAAGACATCTCATGTACATTTGATTACATTAAGAGTATCAAATGGTCTTTTGAGATAATAGAATGACAGACGATCCAAAAATCTGTCCTGTTTGTGACGCAAGATGGTTAGAAGGTCAGTTATATTGGAATACAGGACGCGAAGCGTGTCCCCACGATCTCGCAGGATTGGTATGTAATGTCTTACATCCTAATTTTAAATGTGTCAATCCTTGCAAAGGTTCTGACTCTGGTATACAATGGGGTCACCCACAAGATGCAATAGATAATTTTTTTGATGATATACTTGACAACTACGAATAGATAGTGTATAGTAATTACAGTATAGGATACAGTATGAGAAATTTAAGGGAGGACATCCTTAAATCACAGATAAACTATTATCAAGGGTTGATTTGCAAACATCAACAGAATGTAGAGATCTATCTCAACCAACCTGTCGGTATTGGGGAACATCCCGATGTCATGGCAGCGATTGAGAGTGAGATCGACAATATTGCGAAAGCACATGAACGTATCGAAGTTATCAACCATTATTTTATGAATAGATGACAGAAACAGATCCATATGCAGAAGCATTGAATAGTGTCAATGAATGCATCATAAAATTAGCAGAAAGAACGCAAATAATAGAAGAATATGTCTCAGAAGCACAAACTTTGGATAAAATACAGTATACTCCGAAAGATTCTGACCAAACTTTGAATTTTTTTGCAATAATTAACGATTTATACCGAAAAATCGAGATAATTGACAAAAAAGTCGATAATTTGCACCGTTGGTGCCGAAAATAGTACAAATTACCCCGCGAGCGACCACAAATCATGGCAATGTATAAAATGGGTCTCAATGAGATCGAATCAAAACCTAAGAAGACAAGACAAGGAAACGGAGCACATACTAAGTACTCTGCAACCGCTAGAAACAAGAAAAAGAAACCCTATAGAGGTCAAGGAAAGTGAGTGACGTGTTATTTCGGAAGCATAGAGTCTTTCGAGAGACGCAAGACGTAATCTTCTTCGATATTTCTGTTGAAGAATCGAATGCCTCTGATCTAGTAGTGCACACTGGTTCTGCGATTTCTCCTCCAAATGACTTGGTAGGTGCAAAACAGTTCTACATACACTATCATCAGACAGATTTCAACAGAGTAGTGCAGGGAGAGAGACAATTTGAGTTAGTAAACTTCGATTGGAAGTACCCATATCATATTGTACACCTAAATCGGTCGTCTGGTGCCCTCGTTATACCCACAAAAACCTTCCACAGGTCGATATCTGGGGAGGAAGGGTCGATCGTAATCAATCAATCCAGTAGAACTGAGGGATTTGATCACGATAAAGAGTTTATACCTGTGTCTGCTGCTGAGAATAAGAAGTTGTATGAGATATTGAAACACGAAAAACCTGTTGTTCACACTCTTGGAGAATAATGCAAGTCATTAACAACTTTTTAGATGACTATTATATAGACTATCTTTCTGATACTGTCACCAATCCTATGTTTGAGTGGCGATACCATAATAATATTTCTAAGTTCATACCCCCTAACCACGCATCTCTTCGTGATCAGGAGTTTTTGTCTGGTCTATCTAACGTTCTCTTTGATAATCAGAACAATTTGGGTTTTACCAACAACGCATGGATACCTGCTGTCTTGAAGATAGAAAAGGAACTGGGAGCACAAAAGGGTAGTTTGACAAGAGCAAGACTAGATATGACGTTGCAAGCACCTAAAACGACCTTACACACACCACATACGGATCAGAACTATCCTCACTGGTCTTGTATACTATATCTAATAGACAGTGATGGTGATACCGTAATATATAATGAAGACAAAGGTGCAGAAGAACTAACTATATTACACACAGTAGAACCTAGAAAGAACCGATTAGTCATTTTTGATGGTGATCAGATGCATACAGGTCACTCTCCATTACATCATGCTAATCGTATTCTACTCAATCTCAACTTCATGAAATGAACAATTACGGATTAGAAATAGCATTTTGGGTTATCTTAGGACTTTTTATTCTTACAAAGTTAAAAGTATTCAAGAAGTAGCATAAATACTTTTAGGACGGAGGTATTATGGTCGTAAAAGTAGACAAGAGTGAAGAATTTGTCAAAAGTGGCAAAGTCTTGATTAGTGAGTATCCTGCCAAAAAAGAAAAGGATGTAAAACCACTTAGCAAATGGCGTTAAAATCAATAAGTGGAAAGGATGTAAACCTAAGTCGTGCTTTTAAAGATATAAAAGTGGACTTTGCAAAAAACCCTTTCACAAAAGATGTATCTGCAGTTTCTAATGACAACTCAATAAAGCAGTCATTAAAGAATCTTGTGATGACTCAGCCTGGTGAAAAGTTATTTCAACCCCAAATAGGTTCTGGAGTTAGACAACTATTGTTTGAACCTATGGATGGATTTACAGCAGATGCTATTAGGGACGACATTCTATCTACTGTTGGTCAACACGAACCCAGAATTTCAGTTCAAAACGTAGCTGTAAGGGAACGATATGATGCAAACGCATTTAATGTCACTATAGATTATGTAATAGTAGGGCAACCTCTAGTTGAAACAGTATCATTTGTACTTAAGAGACCCGAATAATGTCAACACCAAATAATTTAACAGCACTAGACTTCAATGACATCAAAGCGTCAATAAAATCTTACCTAAGAACTAGGAGAGAATTTACAGACTATGAGTTTGATGGTGCAACATTGAACTACTTGATAGATGTATTATCATATAATACTTACTATAGTTCATTTAATGCGAACATGGCAATGAATGAGGCGTTTCTACCCTCTTCCACAGTGCGTGATAATGTAGTTAATATAGCAAAACTTTTAAATTATGTACCAAGATCAATAAATGCAAGTCAAGCAACTGTCAATTTAACTGTACAGACTATACAAAGTAGCGGATCATACCCTTCTACAGTCACACTTAAGAAAGGTGCAGTGGCAACTGGTGGAAATTATATATGGAATGTTCTTTCTGATACTACTGCTGAGGTAAATTCTACAACTGGTCTCGCAACTTTTAGTAATCTTGTACTAAGAGAAGGATCAATAGTCAATTTTCAGTACGTTGTTAACACATTTGCGACACAAAATTATAAAGTTCCTTCAGAAGACGCGGACATTAATACACTTACCGTAAGAGTAAAGGCAAATGAATCATCAACAACCTCTGATTTGTACAATTTAGTAGACACAATTACAGGACTTACCGCAACTACTAGGGTATATTTCCTATCAGAGGGAGAAGATATGCGGTATGAGGTAAAATTTGGTGATGATTCTGTAGGTAGAGCACTCAAAGACGGAGAAGTTGTGATGTTTGAGTACCTAGTCACCTCTGGTGGTGATGCAAATGACGTAGATAACTTCTCATATGTCGGTAGAATGACGGATACTCTTTCACAAAGTTATTCTCCTGCTGCTGTGACACTTACAAAAGTGGCAAGATCACAAAACGGAAGTGCTGCTGAGACTATTGAGTCTATCAAATATAATGCTCCTAGATTCTATTCCTCACAATACCGTGCTGTGACTGCAGGGGACTATGCTATTCTTACTAAGAAGGTATATCCTAATGCAGATGCAGTGGTAGCATACGGTGGAGACTCTTTAAATCCTCCTGTGTATGGAAAAGTATTTGTTGCGGTAAAGACTGCTACAGGTGCTACATTGAACGATCAAACTAAAAAGAACATTGCTGCAGACTTAAGAAAGTATGCGATGGCATCTATTGATCCTGTAATCATTGATCCAGAGAACCTTTACATCTATACTAAGGTATTTGTTCTATATGATACTGGTAGTAGTTCTGATACATCAACAATCAAAACAAATGTACAGACTGCAATCAGTCAGTGGGCACAACAAACCCAGATAAACAACTTCAATAGTACATTTAGATCACAAGCATACGAGAAGGCGATTACACTGTCAAATAACGCTATTACAGACGTATCTCTACAGGTCACTCTATTGAGGTATATTATTCCTGTTGTCAACCAAACTAACACATATACAATATCTACTGGTTCTGCTTTGTATAATTCCGCACCAAGTAAAACATCCTTGTCTGTAGATGGAGCAAAAGAACCAATTCTACTCTCTGGACAGTTCCGTACAGCAGATAGACCAGGTGTTGATCAACAATTTGAGGATGATGGATATGGAAACCTTAGAACATTCTATAACACAGGTACAAGAAAAGTATTTACAAACACCTCTGCAGGTACTGTCAACTATGACACAGGAGAAATTGCCTTTGGTCCTATTGCTGTTATTGGAACAGGTTCAAATATTCCTACCACTGGTATAACAATTACTGATTCAACAACTGGTGCGGGTTCTATAACCGATCCTGCAGGACTTCCAACATCATTATCATTACCAGTTCAGTTTATTCCTGCTAACAGTTCTACCATACCTGCTTCAACACCAGGTACGATTATTAACTTGGTAAGTCCTGAAGTGACAATTTCACCAATTGGAACTGCACCACCTCCTTCAATCCCACTAAATAGTTTGAGTCCTACAGTGTTCGACCAAACACCAACAATAGTGAGTGTAACCTAAAGGGTTAAATGACAAATATCAACAAAGTCTCATCGGCAATTGTTGCCCAGACTCCCGAATTTATAGAGTCTGACTATCCTCTGTTTAACAGATTTCTTGAGTATTACTATCAGTCTCAAGAGAAGACTGGTCTTGGGCAGAATATCTTAAACAATTTTCTTGGATACCTTGATATTGATAGGTTAGACGTAGGTATATTAGATGGTAAGACAAAATTAGTAGAAGCAATAGATGCAACTAGCGATACAATCGTTGTAGAGTCAATTGACCAGTTTTTAGAAGAGTCTGGATCTATTCTCATAGGTAGTGAAGTTATCTACTATGAGAGTACAACCAGTTCTCCAAACATTGCTCTTTCACCAGGTATTTCATATGATCAGGTAAAATTAAAGTGGGTAAATCTTTTTAGTCCTATCAATCTCTTTGATGGTACTACTACTCAGTTTAATCTAGTATCTCAAGACAATCCTATTGCACCTCCATCTGCACAACATTTGATTGTCTCTGTATATGGTGAGGTATTGACACCTGGTACGGACTACAGCGTTAACGGAACCACTATTACCTTTGCATCTGCTCCTAGAACAAAGATTCCTTCTGATGATGCTATAAACACCTTTATTACATACCTAGATGGATTTGTAGAGAATCAGATTGTTGGATTAGATAATATATCAAACTCTTTTGGTGAAGGTAAGACACAATTTAGAATAACACGTAATGGTTTAGCATACGAACCAATTGTAGATGAGTATGTAATTGCAATATACGACAAAAGATTATTAGTACCTAAAGTAGATTACTTTATTGATGGTGCAGACTTTATATTTGGTACCGCACCTACAAACGGTAGATTTTTATCATTATTCTCTATAGAAGCACCTGTACCTTCTTTCGGTAGTGGTGCGGAAGGTTTTGCACGAGTAAATGATTTAGGTCAACTTACTAGCATTTCAACTAACGTAAATGGTAGCAACTATAGATTTGAATATCCTCCAAAAGTTTCTATTAGTACAACTGTAGGATCAGGTGGTGCTGCACAAGCATTAGTAAACGGTATTAAGACCGTGACTCTACTTAATGGTGGTAAAGGGTATAGCGATACAAACCCTCCTGTTGTTCAAATTGAATCTCCTACAAAAACAGGTTCTACACAAGCAACATTAAAAGCAACAGTTGAAAATGGTTCTGTCACTGCTGTAGAATTACAGGGATCAGGTTCTGGATATACATTTACACCTAGAATCACTTTCCGACAGCCTGGTGGTGCTACAGTCGCCACTCCGACAATATCTAATGGATCTATTAGTGGTGGTTTAACAATTACTAATGCAGGATTTGGATATACAACCCCTCCTGCAGTGTATGTTGACGAACCAACTGGAAATAATCCAATCAGAGCATCTTTCCAAACAGTTCTTGCTGCAGACGGAACTATTGCATCTATTACTACAATTAACGCAGGGCAAGGTTATACATCCGTTCCAAGAGTAGCAATAGTAGATCCTGTTGGTGCACAAGTATTACAAACAGTAGTTGACGGAGACGGAAGAGTTATTCGTATTGATATACTTAGTGGAGGAAGCGGGTATGATGAAGTTCCTTCCGTTTATATCGTTGATAATAGAGTAGATGGTACAGGAGCATACGCAGGTGGTACAGGTGCTACCGCAACTGCTGCAATATTCAACGGTGCGATTACAGATATTAACGTAAGTGCGTTTGGTAGTGGATATTCTGCTGCAAATCCTCCTTCTGTTGTAATTCAAGCACCTACAAGTGCTGAAGCATCTGCGGAAATAGGTTTAAATGAGGTCACAGGGTTTAAGGTTAATCAATCAGGTAAAGGATATAACAAAGCACAGTTTACAGGATGTGCACGTGCTGCATCTGGTATCGTAGAATACACGGAAGATGGTAATGCAGTATTTTCTAATGATACTACTGCTACATCTGCCACTGTTGATACTGAGGTAAAATGTCTTGATGCTTTATTTGTAAAACGTTTACTAGACAAGTATACACAGCAGTTCTTACCTGATGTACCAGAACTAGACTATAAGAAGATTGATGTTCGTACAGCAATCAAAACTATTAAGGATTTCTACTCCGCAAAAGGTACATCATTCAGTATTGCGTATCTATTCAAGTTATTATATGGTGAAACGGTAAGTATATCTTATCCAAAAGACCAGATTATCAAACCATCTGCAGCAACATGGTCTATTGATACTATTTTAAGAGCAACAAAGGTTTCTGGACTTGCTACAGACATTCAAGATGGTCTTCTACAACAAGATGCAGATATTGCAGATCCTAATGTAAAAGGAGCATCTGCACTTGTTGAAAACTACATTTCAATTAAAACATCTACAGTAGAGATATTTGAACTTGTTCTATCTGAAGAAACTATTACAGGAACGTTTACCGTACCTTATAAGACAAAACTTGCTGAACCATTAAGTCAAACAGATTCAATCATTACAGTTGACTCTACCATTGGATGGCCAGAAAGAAACGGAGAGTTTGTAATTGGCACAGGTTCTGGTGCAGAATTAGTACAGTATAAGGAAAAATCACTTAACCAGTTTATTGAGTGTACTCGTTCCGTTAACGGAGTTGTAGAGGACTGGGATTCTGCTACAGAAGTTGCATCAAACTTCCAAGTTAAGATTAACAAGGATACACCACAAGAAGTTGTGATGAATGTTGTTGGTATTGTTGATGCACAACAGACAACTCTAACTGATACAGGTTCTTATTACTTACAAGGTGATAAACTAACAGTTTCTAAGTTAGGTGGTACTGGAACATCTCCTTTACTTACAACTTGGTTATATAACGTCAAAAAACTAATCACTGTTAGTGGTATTACATTTGGTGGTGTAAATAACCAATCTGCAACAGTCACTTGTTCTAATAATCATGGTTTATTAGTTGGTGATCAGGTCACAGTCTATGGTGCAAACCCAATCATCTATAATGGTACATTTACTGTCACATCAAGAGATAGTGAGACAGTATTCCAGTATGCACTACCACAACCTGCAGCGATCGTACCTCAAGGTAATATTCTAGTATCAGTTGACTTAAACAAAGGTAAGTCTGATACTACTACGATTCTAAATGCGATAGGACCATATACTACTAATATACAGAACTCTTTCTTCAATGACAACTATACTTACGTTGCATCAACTGGTATACCAAACTATTCTATAGGTCCTTTTCCTGGTTCTGCTCTTTTACCTGGCAACCAACGTAAATTAAATAGATTCCCTACACTTCCTACTACAATATCAACTAAGTCTGAAATTTCTTCAGGTCCTATTGGTACATGGGTAAATGGTGTTTCTGTATGGTCATATAAGTCAACACAAAGTAAAACTTTTGGTGCAATCACTAATATTGCTATTACTAATGCGGGACAAGGTTATGATGCTGCATCTCCTCCTGTTATCACTATTTCTGGTGGTGGAGGTACAGGTGCTACTGCTAATGTTGTAGTTAATGGTTCTATCTCTGAAATTACAGTCACAGCAGGTGGTTCTGGTTATACATCTTCTCCTCTAGTATCAATCGTTGGTGGAGGCGGTTCAGGAGCAGCAGCGACTGCTATTATTACTAAAGGTGCTGTAAGCCGTATTTTGATTAACTCTGGTGGTACAGGTTATACTTCTCAACCTTCAATTACTATTGTTGGCGGAGGCGGAACGGGTGCTGCGGGCACTGCCAGTGTTAGAGGTCCTATTAATACTGTTAATATTACCAATGGTGGTAGTTCTTATACCAGTGCTCCTACTGTAAGTCTATCTTCTGGTTCAGGAGCAGTGGCACAGCCGATTGTACAAAATGGTAGAATCATTTCTATTGCTATCATCTCTGCAGGTTCAGGATATACTACAGCACCTGAAGTTAGTATTCAGGGTGTTGGATTTGGTGCTGTTGCTCGTGCTACCATAGACACTGATGGTGAAAATGCAGGAAGAGTGACAAGTATCACCATTATTAACCGTGGTATTGGATACGTTCAAGGAACTACTCTTATTAATATGACATCTGTTGGTCAGGATGCAATCTTTACACCTTCAGTATTCAAGTGGACATATAACTTACAAGCAACATCTGTATTAGACGCTGCTAAAGGTGGAGTATTTGAAGGATATAATAATCAGTATGGTGGAGAATATGCTCACCTATCAAATCCACAAAAACTACGTTTCATTCTAGGTGATAACTTACAAGAGGCAGTTGTAGGAACTATTACTGAACAAGAAACACAACTACAACACTCTCCTATCATTGGTTGGGCATTTGACGGAAACCCAATTTACGGTCCTTATGGATATACTGATCCTACCGACCAGTCATCTGAAATTACAAGATTAAGAACTTCATATAGAGTTAAACCTGCTCTTGTACAAACTTCAAATAATCCATCTCCTGTAAGAACTGCAGGTCCTCTACTATCTGTTGAGGCAGCAGGTAATTTTGTTGAAGATTATGAGTATGTTTTCAACCTTGGTGATCTAGATCAGTACAATGGTAGATTTTGTAAGACACCTGACTACCCTACAGGTAGATACTGCTACTTTGTCACTATAGATGCTACAGAGGCAGGTAATCCAGAATTCCCTTATGTCTTAGGTCCTAGTTTTAACTCTGTTGTTGATACATGGAACTTAAGCACAAGTGCAGTGCAGCAAAATATTCCAACTGGTGTTGTAAGATATCGTGATCCATATGAGAATGTTGATATTGATGTTGAAAGAGCACCTAATGCTTCTACAAATGCTCTAACAACTGAAGATGGTGCAATATTACTCTTTGATCCAGAAGATACTAATAGAGATGGACAGATAGATGCTGAAGAATCAGCAGAAGTTAATCTAGGTCAATTATTTGAGGAATCACCTCTACAACTCTTTGATTACTTCCCTAAAGTTAGATTTGACTCGAAAGTTGATATTGAAGTAGAAACAACTAATAAATTTGAAGATGCTAACGTCACTGGATTTACTATTGAAAACTCAGGTCAATCATATCAGGTAAATGATAGATTAGTCTTTGATAATACAGGAACTGGTGGTGATGGTGCATCTGCACGTGTTTCTCGTATTAAAGGAGAAACAGTCGCAGCATATACTTTTGAGAGTATAAGTGGTAATAACTTTGGTGTTCTAACAACTTCTAATCCTCATAATCTAGTTGCAGGTGATAGTATATTCGTTGACTATACACCTGTGATGGATAATACAAACAAACAGTTTACTGTTCGTCAATATAAGGGTATAGAAGAAATACAAATTACACAGACTGGTTCTGGATATAATACTGATATTCCTCCTACAATTATTATTGATAGCACTAGCGGTCAAGATGGTGAACTAGAGGCAATTGTGACAAGTGTAGGTTCAATTGATACTGTCAATATTATTAACTCTGGTTCTGGGTATACAACTAACCCAAGAGTTATACTTTCACATCCACAGATCTTTAAAAAAGCAGATTATTATCTATCATTCATTAATAATAACAATTATGTCAAAGTCAATGATACTTTCGTCAATGATAACAAAGAAGTATTCATCTGTGGTAAAACAAAAGATGCAAGTGGCAATGTTGTCGCATTCGTCTCAAAATTATCAGCAACTGGTGTTAAAGAATGGTCTAAAACTCTTGAACTCGGTAGTGGGTTAAATTACGCAGAATTTAATTCATTATATGTTGATGGTAATGATATTTGGGTTGTAGGTATCAATAAACCAAATAGCAGTATTCTTAATGCATATAATCCTGACGTTATACTTTGTAAGTATACACAGGCAGCAAACGGTCTAAGTGCAACACTTGCTTTCCAAAAAGCATATGCAGGTATATCTGGTGGTACTCGTGCTGATCATATCACAATAATTAAGAAGTATAGTGATACTCGTTATATAATCGGTGGATACACAAATACAAACTCTGCAAACCCTGACGATGCATTCATAGCATCTATTGATACATCAGGTAATTTTGCCATTAAGAGAAAATTTGCTTCTGCAAATAAATCTGAAAGAATTACTGATATTATTTGTAATTACAACTCATCAACAGGTGGACAGGATGTTTACTTCTGTATGGAGACTGCATCTACAGTTAATGCTTTAGATGTTGATGTTGCTGTTGGTAAGTGTCAGATCGGAGTCAATGCTATTACTGTTGACTGGATCAATACTTATGCTAATTCTCTACATTCTATGATAGACACTAGCATTGCTATAGATGAGTTTAATGAAATCTATATTAACGCTACATGTAGACAAAAAGCAAATGATACAGATAGAGACAGTATTTGGGTTGGTAAGATTGATAGTACAGGAGCACTAATATGGAACTATCGTTATCTAACACCTGGTAGAGATGTCACATCATGTGGTAAGTCTGCTATTGATTTATTTGGTGATCTTAATATTGCATATACTAGAGATAATAATACTAATGAATATAAGACTGTTGATGTATTAAAGATCGGATATAATGGTACAATTAAAAATCATACAACTACAGAATTTACTGCCGATAATATAGAGGGTTTACAAATTCATGGATTGGATGTTGATACATCTGGTGATGTTCATACATTTGGTCAAACATATTGGAATAGAAATGAGTTTGTAATACCATTTACATCTAGTGCTCTTACAGATACTACAACACATTATACTGCTGCTCTCACAAGCACAAGTGATTCATTTAGTTATGACACCTCTGGTGGATGGGGTAAGATATTAGGTGCCACAACTGCAGCACCAAGTGTTTGGACTAATACTAACATAAAATTTGCAGGTACAGATTTAGGACAGAAACTTGCAGGTGATTGGACTCTAGAATTCTTTATATTCAAGGATGCCACAAACAGTAATGTATTTTCCCAGCCTAAAGAAACACTTTTTGCTATAGGTGATGCCACAGTATCTACTGGTGGACTACATTTATACTATGATCAGAGTTCTGCAGGTCCGAGTGGTCCTTTGACCCTGACTATTACTAATAGTACTACAAGTATTAACTCTGCAGGTAGTTCTTTAACATCATCACAAACAAACTTATATGCTGATAATACATGGCAAGCAATTGCAGTCACTAAGAGTGGTGATACATTTAAGGCATATGTAAACGGAATTGAGGTTCTTACTGGTACTATATCAGGAACTTCATTAGGTGCTAAAGATTTATACTTTGGTAATATACCTGGTGCAAATGGTACACTAGGTCAGTTTAGATCTAACGAACAAGGTCAATATCATATAGATCACTTACGTTTAAGAAATAGAGCAATCACACCAACAGTTCCTAGTGATATCCTTGCATTACCTACTGCAGGTGCATATGGTCTTACATTTAATTGGGTTGATGATGCATGGTTTGCAGATCATATGAGTCGTTATGATTACATTGAATATGCAGGATTTGGTCTTAAGAGTGATAAAAATGCTGATGCAGCGAGAATAGGAAACCAAGGTAAGAAAGCTAATACTGGTATAACTTTCACAAGAACTGCTGTGACTCCTGTTGTTGGTTCACCTCTTACTATCAATGTAAATGGTTATGCTCTTGGAGAGGCAGGTTATCAGTCATTAGACTTTGATGACAGCACTACAACTATGACTGAGGATACTGAGACATTATCTCATGTTCAAGATATTTGGAGTTCTAGAACTGCTACCGTTCCTTCACCAGGTTCACAAAAATTAAAAGTGACTGCAGTTGTTAAGGACAGATACTACTTTAAAGTTACACCTACAGTTAAGATTGATAATGTTCAAGCATTGACTATCAATCAGGCATTTAACTTCTCTGTTGGTTCTAAGTTAGTTCTCAAGAATGATTCTGGTCAATTTGTTAATAGTGGATATATTATTAGAAAAGATGATGCAAATAATATTGTATACTTAGCAGTTAATAATAATGCATGGAGTAATGATCTAAACACTGGTCAATTATCTACAGAACAATTTAATGAGCAGAGTAATTATGGTATTACTGGTGCAATACCTAATGATATTAATGAAATATCAAATTACACGTTTGCAGAAATCAATAATCAAACACCTGGTACATTTATTATCAACCTAGATGGTTTTGATTTGGATGGTACAATAGCAGATGTACCTGCAACTATTGCTTTAACAGCAGCAGGTACAGGTTATCCTAATACTGGTGATAGTGTTGCAACAACTACAACCAATGGTGAAGCATCTGGATTGTTAGTTGACTACACTGCATCTGGTGGTGTTATACAATCTATTTCTATAGATTCAGGTGGAGCTGCAGGATCTGGATATAAAGTTGGAGACGAAGTAGTAGTTAGTGGTGGTAATGGTGATGCTAAGTTTACTATTAATTCTACTACAGGTAATCTAGATTCATTCGCAACATTTAAACCATATTCTGATGCTGATTATTCTGTAAGAATAGATCAAGTTTCTGGATCATCTGCATATATTGTTGGATCTGTAGTCACTATAGGATCTGGTGCAATTACATGGAATAGCGATTACTCTCAAGCAACAATCAGTGGATTAACAGGTGTTCTTAAGATTACTCTAGTTGCTAATCTAACTAAGATTCTTCAAGCAACTGCTGTAGCAAATAGTGATGAGGTTTATGTAATTACAAATACAAGCCATTACCTATCTAAAGGTGATATGGTTTATGTTGATGGAAACCCAACACAAACTATAGGGGCTACCTCATATGATGAGTATGATGGTGCATTTGCTGTAGAAAGAGTTGTTAGTCCTTTAGAATTTACATATAAACTAGATCAAGCAGCTCTCACTGCTCCTGCTACATCAGCATCTTCTGTAAGTATTTTTGTTAAATCACCGACATTAAAAATGTACTATGGTCATCAGTATTTGTTTGATCTTAGTCATTCATCTATGGCAGGTGGAAACTTATCGTTTGCAAAAGATAATCTATACAAACTAGAATATTCATTCAACTCTATAGAAAGAGTTGGTACACCTGGTGTCACTGGTGGTGGACAACCAACTCCTACAGTAAAACTTAAAGTTGATAGAAATATAGTAACAAATATATCATATTACTTTGATCCATCAAGAACTGGTGATGATAGCCCAGTGGTACCTGGTAGTTATCTTGATGTTGTAAATTCTCCATATGACGGAACATTTGAGATCAGTTCTGTTGCAGGTGCTACCATTACTAAAGGTGCTGATATACTTAAGTTCCCACTCGCTAATGAACCAGAAGCTGCTGCAACTATATCTCAAGCATCTTACACAACAAGTTCTACTAAGGCAGTTGGTTCTATTGGTGATATTCGTATTGTTAATCCTGGTGGTTTCTATACTAAATTACCTATTGTTAGTGGTATTACATCTAGTAGACAAATTGAAAGAGTGCAGATCAATGCACCAGGTACTGAATATGCAGTTGGAACTTATAATGGCGTTCCTATTACTGGTGATGGTGAAGGTGGATTTGTTTCTATCACTGTTGCAGATGGAACTGATGCAGAAGGATCAACAATTCCTGGTCAAATCAATAATGTAGTTGTCACATCTCCAGGTAAAAATTATACTACTGCATCAATTGATATTAATGCTATACCTGGCATACTTGGAACTGGATTGACTGGATCTGGTGCTGAGTTAGTAGTTGTTATACCATCAGCAGGTACAGGAGCATCTGTATTTACTAAGGGTGCAAATGTTGGTAAGATTAAGAAACTTAAGAACAATAATTTTGGTTATGATTATCCACATGACTACACGCTACGCCCTGAAATATCATTCCCAATAAACGCACAGCTTACTTCTACAAGTATACTTGATAGTATTACCATTACAGATCCAGGTACTGGATATTCACAAGCACCTGCTGTTATAGTCACTGGTGGTGGAGGATCTGGTGCTGTTGCTGAAGCAACAATTAAGAATGGTAGATTAGATGTTATTATTGTTAAAGATCCTGGTGCAGGATATTCATCAACTCCTACAGTTTCATTAAGATCTTCATTTAACTATGTTATAAACCTTGATTTAGGATTATTACAATTTGCTTTCCCACACGGTATTGCAAATGGTGCTGCAGTCACATTAAATGTTGTTGATACTGGTGATGGTGCTGACTTCCCTCTATCTGCAGGTGCTGTTGGTAGATTAAATGGAAGCACAACTTACTATGCGATATCTGGTACTGCAAATTCACTAGAAGATGATCAATTAAAACTCGCTATTACTGCTGCTAACGCTGAACTTGGTGATGCTTTATCATTCTCTAACGCAGGTACAGGTCGTCAGCAAGTATTAACTGAATCATTTGGTGGTTCTGCTGAAGCAAATGTTATTACCTCTACTTTCTTAGAAGGAGAACTTGTATATCAAGGTGATTCTCTTGCTACTGCAACTGCTCAAGGATTTGTATCTACAAACTCTGGTTGGCAGGTAGGACCTAGAGTACTTAAGATTGTTGATTATACTGGAGACTTTGCAGAAAATCAAAGAATCACTGGTGTTATATCTAAATCTTCTGGTATTATTACTGATCTTAAAATCGCTCGTGGTGTTCTTGAGATTGGTTCTATCACTAGAACTACTGGTCAGTTTATTGATGACGTTGGTAAACCATCTGAGATTATTCAGAAGATTCAAGACTCTTACTATTATCAGGACTTCTCTTATGCTGTTAAATCTTCTACTTCTATCAGTGAATGGAAAGAGATTCTTATTAAGAACGTTCACCCTGCATCATTCAAAGTATTTGGTGAACTTAACTTAAATGAGTATGGATTTATTCCTAACAAAGAAACATTCTTCTCTTTAACTAAGTCTGTTGAATTAGCACAAGAAGCGATAGTTCCTAATATACAAAACTTTGCTCTTGTAGAACCTGTTTATACTGCATTCAATAATACTGAGGTATTATTCAGACAGAAACGATTAACTTCTTCTGAGAATATTCTAACATCTGTTGTACAAAGAATTGATGATATATCATCTCTGTTTGATGGTGAAAGAACTTCATTCCCACTACAAGTTAATCAAACTAATATTGTTGCTAACGCAAACCAGTTAATGATCGTACTTAACGGTGTTGTACAAACACCTGGTACTGCATTCTCAATTCAACAGGACTCAATAGTATTCGTTGAACCACCACAACCTCCTGCTAGTGTCAAATATGTAAACGTCACTATTAATCTTATACAAACGGTTGATCTTACATTTACTAATATCAGTGGTATTTTCCCTAATGTTGGAAATACTGTTGTAGGTACTTCATCCAATGCTCGTTTAACAGTAACAAAAGTCACTGGTAATACTATCACTGGTTTTATAACTCAAGGAACATTTATTCTACCTACTGCAGGTGGCGGTGGTGAATTATGTACAGTTGGTGCTACTGGATTCTCTGCTAATATTTCTACAAGAACTGCTGATATAAACATCAATAATGTCACCACTGGAAACTTCCCTGCTGCTGCAGATGTGACTGCAGGTACAGTATTTACAGGTGCAACATCTGGTGCTCAGTTAACAATCACACAAGTTGTTGGCACTACAATATCAGGAACTGTCACTCTAGGTAATTTCCAAACAAATGAAATTATAACTGCTACCTTATCTGGTGGAGCAGCGTTCTCTGGTACAACTTACACTGTAACTGGTGGTGTTGCTAGTGGTGGACTATTCATATTTGGTGAGCAAGTCACTAACTTTGATGGTGATACTGCAAAAGTTGAACAAGTCAACTTACAGACAGGTCAGGAACTACCTCTTGCTCAACTTCGTTATACTGTTGGTTTATCTACAACTTCTATAGAAGTAGTAGCATATAGGACTGATAATACTGCTGCTGATGCAGCAGTCCCAGCTGGAACATTTACAGCAGGTAAGAACTATCAATTTGGATCTGAAATTGTATTAGTGTCTGCTATCACACAAGGTAGTGAATCTACAACTCTTACTGTGACCAGAGCACAGAATGGTACTACTGCAGTTTCACATCAAGAAGATGTTCCTGTTTATGGTACTGATATATCAGTCACAGATCAATTAACTTTAAGTAAGACTGCAGGTACATATCAATCTACACCAGGTTTATTTGACATTCAACTTAATGACTATATTATTGCTGCACAGTCAGGTGTTGTAGCACAGGTCACTGCCTCAAGTGTATACCAAGATCCTACAACTAATGAGTTTATTGGTCAGGTTAATATATCACCAGGATCATCATTCTTTGGTTTACTATTCAACAGAATTACATCACAGACATATCCAAACGTTGTTCTTGATAATATTGCTAATTCTTCAGTTAATATTGTTGACTTTACAGATAACAATACTCCATTCAATGAAAACTTCCCTGCTACTGAACAAATTAACAACTATGTAATTACCTATGATAATGCTAGTGGTGATTTAGCAGAGGGTGAAGATATTAGAAATTACAAGATAGAATACGGTAATTCCAATGGAGATTTTGATTCTGCAGAAAATGCTAAGATACGTAAGTTAACATTTACAAATCAAAAAGGAACTGGATTCTTTGTAGCGGGTCAAACTATTAGAATTGGTTCTCTAGCAGAAGGTGAAGGAACTAAAGCAGAAGTTGTTGGATACAGTCAAGCAAGAAAAACAGTTTATCTTGGTAAGATTGGTAGATGTCAGTATAATGGTCAAGATATACATGCTATTACATTTGCAGGTAATGCACAAATATCTACTGGATCATTTAAGTTTGGTGGATCATCACTATTATTAGATGGCACAGGAGATTATGTAAATATCGCTGCTTCTAGTGAATTTGCTTGGGGGACTGGTGCATTTACTTTAGAGTTCTGGGTCAATCCTGACTCTGCAGCAATATCTGGAACTGCAACTTTATTAGATCAAAGAGAAAACGCAACTGAAGTTGCTGTTAGAGTATATCTAGAAGCAGCTCAGATTCGTTATAATGTAAATGGATCAGATCTTGTCACATCTGGTGCTACTACTCTTAATAATGCTACATGGTATCATGTTGCTATTGTTAGATCTGGTTCAACCACTAAGATTTGGTTGAATGGTGTTGAGGTAGGAACTGGAACTGATAGTAGTAATTTTGCTACTAAACCAATTAGAGTTGGTATGGATTATAATGGTGCTAATGGATTTACAGGATATATTGATGAATTAAGGGTATCTAATAGTAATCGTTATAGTTCAGCATTTACTTCTCAAACTGGAATACATCAGGGTGATACAAATACTAAATTATTAGTTCACTTTGATGGGTCTAATGGTCAAACATATACAGAAGATTGGTCTGGTTTTGTTAGTCCTGCTATTGGAGATGAATTCAACAATGATTCTATATTAGCAACATCTCGTACAACTGGTGCACCAGCTGGATTCGTTGGTAGAACACACAGATACTTAAATGCTGCTGATCATATTTTAACAAATAAAGAACTTATAAAAGCAGAAGCACTATACATCATGAAGCAGGTATTCCCTGCACATACTGTTAAAGGTGGAGATAGTGCTCAATTAGCAAGACTTGAAGTTCTCATACAAGCATTAGTAGACGACCTTCGTAATGGTAGTAATAGTCATATCTGGACTACATCTGCATCATACATTAATAGAACAACAAATCCAATATCAATAGCAACAGGAACTATTGAGGGTGATGTTCCACAAGAAGTATATGCAACTGAAATTGTAGAGAAAATATCTAAATTTGTTATTAATAATGTTCCTTGGGATATTCAAGATACAAGTCATTCATTCACACAGGTATATGATGGAACTCTAAAAGATTCTGATTATCCATCTGCTGTAAACTTTACTCCTACAGGTGCAACATATAATCCTGCTACTGGTGATATGGTTCTTACTAGCAACAGTCATGGATTACTTTCACCTCGTGAAATAACTGCAAGTAATGCAACATACACTGCTACCACTGGTGTTTTAGGAATCACATCTAATGGTCATAATCTTCAGACTGGTGATAGAATTAAGTTGAAACCAAACTCTATTACCATGACATGTACATCAGATGGTAATACAGTATCACAATCTTATCCTCGTCCTGATGATCCAGCTGGACAAGGTTGGATGGAAGTCACCAGAATTGATGCTAATAACTTTAGTATTAATGTAGGTAAATCACCAACTGTAAATTACACAGTTCTTGATGCCACTTATAATGGTCAGACTGGATTCATGACTATGGACATTGGTGATAATGATCTAAGAACTGCTTGGAAATATACACCTGAGGGAGCTGCTTATAATCCATCAACAGGTGTAATGACAATTACCATTGCTAATCATGGATTCTATGTTGGTGATAGAGTAATGTTTGATGTATATTCATTAGTCTTTACATGTGCACAAGATAGTAATGCTACAGATCATCCATATCCTAGACTTACTGATCCTTATTACAATAAGTGGTTAGCAATAAGCAATGTCACCACAAATACATTTGATGTTAACGTAGGTACTTCAAGTAATACTACAACTCATACATTCCAGTATGCATTACCTAATTCTATGGTTCGTTCTGGAGAAACACTCAGACTTTCTAAAGATGCGGTATCATTCAAGTGTTCACAAGATAACTTCAAAACTATACACTCATATCCAAGAACTGATGATCCTGGTTATAATACATCGCTCCCAATCTGGACTAATGGTACACCTCTAACTGCAACTAATGCAAGCTACAATGCACAAACAGGTGATATGGTTATTACCATTCCTAGTCATGGATTAACAACTGATAACGAAATTAGAATTGAATTAAATTCTCTAACATTTGCATGCACTAAAGACGGTAATAAAACAACTCATTCTTATCCTAGAGCAACTGATCCTGCTGCACAGAGATGGTTAAGGATTGAAGAAAAGACAGACGATACAGTCAAAGTTAATGTAGGTATTGGTGCTGTTGCCGATCAATATGTTCATACATTTGTATCTGCTCTTGAGCATAGCATTATTAAGAGAGATAATACAATTACAGTTAATATTGGTAAATCACCAACAGTTGCTTACATACCTACTGGACAAGGATCATATAATGCTACCACAGGTGCACTTGAGTTAACTATTGGAAACCATAGTCTTCCTGCTCCAACAACTCATACAGTCACAAATGCAGTCTATGTACCTTCAACAGGTATCATGACATTGACTATTGCAGGTCATAACTTCTCTAATGGTGAGAAAGTTAAGATTGCAGATAACTCATTGAGATTTACTTGTGCACAAGATAACAATGCTACAAACCATGACTATCCAAGATCTACTGATGCTGTAAGTAATAAGTGGATTCCTATTTTCAATGTCACAACAAACACATTTGATGTACAGGTTTTAGATAATATTCCTTCTACTAACGTCACTGCTCACACATTTGTAAGTGCAACATCTGGTGGTGTAAGTAAAGCAAACTCAACTATTAAGTTAGCACCTAATTCTCTAGTCTTTACATGTACACAAGATAGTAATGCTACAGAACATTTATATCCTAGATCTGAACAAGATAGACATACTGCTACAACTGGTACATCTTATAATCCTGTAACTGGCATAATGTCAGTCACAACTGCTGCTGCTCATGGATTTAGAGTAGGAACTCCAATTATGTTCCAAGATCTATCTCTCACATTTACATGTAATGAAGATAATAACGCAACTAATCATCCATACCCAAGATCTACAGATTATGCAAGTAATAGATGGTTGTTTGTAGAAACTGTTCCAACTACAACCACATTTACAGTTCAAGTACTTGATAAGATTCCTTCTACAAATACAACAACTCACACATTTGTATCTGCTACTAAGGGTGGAATTATAGAAGGTGATCCTGCAGTCGCTGAGGCAATTCCTATTGATGCTGTTACAAGTAATTCTGTCACTATAAATGTTCTTAATGGATATACACCTTCCAACACAACAACTCATACATTATCTGGAGTTGTAAGTCATCAGTACACACCTAATGGTGCAACTTATGATGCAACAACTGGTGTCATGGAATTGACATTTGCAACCACCAACTTTACTCCAACTAACGCTACATACAATCCTACTACAGGTGATATGGTATTGACTATTGGATCACACACTTTAAAAGTTGGTGATACAGTCAGAATTCAACCTAACTCAATTACATTTACATGCACATTAGATGGTAATACTGCTCAGAAGACATATCCAAGAGCAAGCAGTAATGACTATGCGTATAATTATGATCTAACAGTCACTGATGAAACTGCAACTACAATTACAGTCAACGTAAATGGAGACGGAACTCCAATATCAGATCTATCTGCTCATACATTTGTATCTGCATCAACTAATGCTGTACAGCATGGACATCAAATTAAAGAGTACGAAAGAATTAAATTGGCAGATGGTGCAGTGACATTTAGTTGCTCAATGGATGGTAATAGTTCTAATAAAGCATATCCTCGTGCTACTGATCCTATCAGTGGTAAGTGGATGGAAGTATTCAATGTTGATTATAACAAACTAAGTATCAACGTTGGTAAATCTCCATTAAGAAAGTTCACACCTACACATGCTGATTATAATCCTACAACTGGATTCATGACACTTACAATAGGTCGTCATAATTTAAGAAGAGGAACTGCAGTTAAGATAGCAACAAACTCAATAACATTCAGATGTGCTCAAGACGATTATGCTACAGACCATTCATATCCTAGAACTACTGATCCTAACTATAACACTGCAGTCACAATCACTGATGTCACTGATGACACAATCACTGTTCAGACTTTAGCAAGCACACCTTCTACAAATACATCTAATCATATATTTGTTTCTGCTACTGCTGACGCAATTACAACAGGTGGTAATTACTCACATACATTTGTATCTGCATCAAGTAATGGAGTTCAAAGAGCACTTGTTCAAACTGGCGGTAATTATACACATAAGTTTGCATCTGGACTTGCTAATGGTGTATCTACAGGTGGTAATTATACACATACGTTTGTTTCTGCTACATCCAATGGAATTGATGTTGCAGGTGATTCTGTAATTATTTCGGATAACTCTCTGACATTTACATGTACTAAAGATGGTAATGCTACAACTCACACATATCCAAGATCCACTGACCCTGCATCTGCACAAGTTCTACCACTAACAGCACATGATGCAAATACATTTACAATAAATGTTGGTGCATCTAAGGCAGATGATCAATACACACATACATGGACTGCATCTGCAACAAATGCTGTCACTAAGGTATTCTATTCATTATCAGATTGTTCTGATGTTATTACTACTCAAAATAACTTAGTCACAATATTAACTGATACATTAAACAATGCTATACTAGCATCTCCTACAGATTATCTTGCTACAGTAACTTCTGTATCACCTGCTGCTGAATTTATTGGTGGTAGAGTAAATGGATTTAAAGAAGTACCATTCCCAGTATCATATCACGATGGAACTTCTGACATTATATACACAAATCAAATTGATATTGATGGACAATACAGATATAGAGATGCTGCATATCTAATTCGACAAAATGCTAGTGTTATCGTTGATAAGGCAACTTATGATATGCTACAACGTTATCCTGATCTAGTACTAGATTTACCAGGAAATAATAATGGTTTATCTGATGCAGGAACATTACAGAAGAAAACTGATCTAACAACTATTGTTCAAGCAATTGCTGAAGATCTTGAAAATGGTGGTAATGCAAAAATTGTAGAGACAGCAAACTTCTATCTCGGAAATAATAATGAGATAAGACGAGTTCGTTTACAAGTTGTTCAGTCAATATATGCTCATGATCGTCTTGCAGTTTACATTAAAGAAGCAATTACAGGAGACTTAACTTATGACAACACAAATGATATTATTACAGGTGACTGGGATATTACTGGCAATAACGTTTCTACTTACTTTGATGCTGTTAAGACTGAGGTTGACGCTCTTATCACGACGATCAATGACATGATTGCACCTACCGATAATGATTTTGATATCGGTGGAGATAGATTATACTTTAATAGACAATATATTGTAGAAGAAGCAACTGGTTTAACATCATCAGAATTTAACTACACTCTCAATGGTGTATCTTATACTGCGTTTAGTTATCCTGGTACTGGAAGAACAGAAATAGTAGTTCAAAATAATTTAAAAGATATCTTACTTGCTATGATATCTGACTTACAAACTGGTGGTCAAAATAGCACAATAACTGCTATGGAGACATATCTCAATGCTAGTTTACAAATTCAAACTATAGAAGATGAATTACTTGCGTTTATATTTGCTATAGAACAAGTTGGAGTTATTGGTGAGTATGCACTTAATAATATACTTCAAGATTTCAATAGTGGATTTACTTTACCAACTGGATATGCTGCGACAAAGACTGATGAAACTGCAATTAGAGATTCTGAATCACCAACTACTATTTCTACTGTAATTACGAGATTTAGAGAGTTAATTAAAATTGCAGTTAACTTCTTATCACCTGCTAAACTTGCAGGTAGAAGTGCTGCTAAACATATTCTTTTCAACTACAACTATTATAAGGAAGAAATTACTAATCAGGTCAACTCACAATTTGGTACTGGTCAGTGGGTATACGATCAATTCCTTACAAATATCACTGATGATATGGTTCATGATATTGTTGCAACTGATCTTACAGATAAGACAACTGCATACGAAATCACATTAACAAGTAATATTGGAAATTATACAGTTGGTGAAGTAATACATTCAAGTAATGGTGCTTATGCAAAAGTATTAGAATGGAATGAAGATACAACATACTTAGTTGTTGCTCCATTTGTAGGAACACAATGGGCAAATGGTAATACTATTGTTGGTAGAACATCCAAGGCAGTAGGTGTAGTCAATACAGTTGCTGCAGGTTATGACTGGTATAACAAACCAACAAATGTACAAACTATTGCACATGCTAGAACATTAACATCTAATATTACTGGTCAGATTGCAGGTGCAAACTTATTCAATAATCCAGAGGCAATAGCAAGTGATTGGACTGCAACTGAAGCAACCATTACAAATAACTCAATTGCTGCTCCCGATCTTACAATTACTTCTGAGAAAATTGTACCAAGCACTAATCTTGCACTTCATACACTTAACAGAGATTTCAGTCTGACTGCTTTTGAAACCTTCGACTCTGGTGTAGTTAAATTTGACACTACTAACGAGTCATTTGACACTGGTTCAATTTCTGCAGATGCAAATCAGACATTTACATTCTCAGCATTTATCAAGGCAGGTGGATATACATCAGTTCGTTTCCAAATGTCACTTGATGAAGGAACCTCTGCTGTACAAAGAATCTTCTTTGACCTTAACTTAACTACAGGAACTATTGGTTCTGTGTTCACACCTCAGGGTGGTATGAGTAATGATTCTGCAGGAGTAGTTCCTCTAGGTAATGGTTGGTATAGAGCATTTATTACAACTACATTCTCCTTTGGTTTCGCAACATTACAGAATAAGATCATTATCAATAATGCATCTGGTTCTCAAAACTATGCAGGTAATGGTACAGATGGTATTTACGTATGGGGTGTTAAACTTACTAAGAGTGCACTTGATCCTTATCAGTCTGGAGATGGTACAGTATTCTTCTCAGATAATGAATACAACATTAAACAATATGCCTTGAGCACACTTCAAACATACATGCAAGCAGCACTTGATAATACACTTGCAGAACCTTCACCTAATGCAGGATTCTATAAGTTCTATGATTCATCTGAAGCTGCAAATTATAATACAAAATCAATGAGTAGAATTGTAAGATCTAACATTGATATTATTAGAAATCAAATTAAGACAGGAACCTACTATACACAAATTACATCTCAGAATGGTATTTCTGTTCCTACTAAACTATATGGAACAAGATCTCTACCAGTTGCTCTTGGTGGTGGATTAAACAATGCCGACTACATGTATGGTTTATCAAGTAATGTATATGGTGAACTTGAATCTATCGCAGAAAACTCAGGTAAAGTTGTTCAGGTATATCAAAGATTTAGAATTGATGGTGATATAACAGATGGTCCTTATACTATGAACGAGACTGTACAGAAACAAGGTAATGCTTCTATCAATGGTGTTGTTTACGGATTCTTTGAAGATGCAAACTATAAGTATCTTGATGTTAAGGTGACTGCAGGTCCTTGGGCAATTACTGATAATGTTGTTGGTGCAAATAACTCTACAACTGCTCAAATAAGTGCAATCGAGAGTCGTCTTCATATTATTGACTTACAAGGTAATTTTGTAGATAACATTCCATTCAAAGGTTATACATCTGGAAATACTGCACAACCTGCAGGAGCTTTCTTAAAGAACGAAGCTGCTGTCACAGATAATACTGGTGGTACATTGACTGTTGATACTGCAACCTTAAATGGAACATTTGAGACTAACTCTGTTGTTTATCCTGAGGCATCTAGACAATTCCTTGATGTTATTAAGTATGATGGATTAGAACTTAAAGTTGGTGCTAAGATTGCATCTACTGGAAATGTAAGATTTGGTATTAGTATCATATCCAGTCTTGCTACATTCCAAGTTGGTAATAGACTTTATAAGATTGCTAATGGTACTCAAGATTTGAATACTTATGCAATAATCACTGGTGTAGATATTGCAAATAACTTTATCTACGCACAAGAGTTCCAAGGAACATTAACAAATGGTGATCAAGTTGGTGATTATGGAGTAGGAAGTTTCCCACAAGGTTATGCAAATATTACAACTAAGGTTGTGACTGCAGGTTCTGCTTCTGCCACTGTTCAAGATGTCAAAACTGTTGGTACTTTGAAGAGAGTATATCTAAGTGATGTTGCAGGAACATTTGATGTCAATGATGCTATCAAGAGTATTGATAACTATAAAGCAGCAATCTCTGCTAAGGGTGATCTTAAAGCACGTGTTAAGAGATCATTCAAAGGATTTGATGGTGTTCAAACAACCTTTGATTTATCTCAGAATAATGGTACATCATATCTACCAGATCCTGCAGGACATCTACTAATATTCATCAATGGTATTCTACAACCACCAGGTGCTACAAACGCATACACAGCGTTCTCTAATCAGATTCAATTTACTGAAGCACCTGAGTTAGGAGCATCATTTACAGGATTCTATGTTGGTAAACTTAGACAGTTAGATGATATATCATTTGAGTTTGATTCATTGCGTCAGTCATTCAACTTGAAACGTAATGAGGTGTTCTACTCATTGACATTGACCGATGGTGTACAGTCATCATCAATTAGACCAGAGAACAATATTATTTGTTCATTGAATGGTGTTATACAGGAACCTGGTATTGGTTTTGAGATTGTTGGTTCTAGAATTATATTCTCAGAAATACCTCGTGTAGGATCTACATTCGTTGCGTTCTCATACGTTGGTTCTGAAGCAGACGTAGACGCTGCTGAGATTGTACCTCCTGTAGAACCAGGTGATGATATTAGAATACAGGGTGAGACTGAAGATAGAACAGTTGCTGTTATTGAATCTTCCAACTCATTAATTACATTTGATTATCTTGGATCTGTATTTGGTCAAGACGCAGTTGCAACTGCAGCACTAACAACTGGATTTATTAAACAGGTACAAGTCACTGGTGGTGGTTCTGGATATACTACAAGACCAACTGTAAGGGTTGACTCTATATCTGGTTTTGAGGGTAATATTAGAGCACTGGTTGGTGTTGGTGGAGTGACCTTAAGTAATACAGGTACAGGATATCAAAATCCAGACATCGCAGTTGAAACTTCAGTTCCAGATGATTGGACTGCACCAGATTTAAGTCAATATGGTGAAGAAGTAGTAGACCCTGAGATAATCACATAAATAACTTATAGCAAAAAACCTCTAAAAAGATGGCAAAACAAGCACTAGATCTTGGTACAGTAGCAAACGATAACACAGGTGATACCCTGAGAGCTGGTGGCGACAAGATAAATGATAATTTTAACGAATTATATACTGCCTTAGGAAATGGTACAACATTAACAGTAAATACTACTAACCCTGCATCTGGTCAGGTATTACGTTATGATGGATCATCTTTTATCCCCTCTGATTACTCAAACCTTACATCTGCCCTTAATGTAAATGGAAATTCTATCGTATCCTCAAGTAATGGAAACATTGCTATCGCTCCCAACGGAACTGGAAGTCTTACTATTGGTCATGGTACCATTACTAGCACTTTCTCTGGCAGTGATGGCTCAGTCAACTTACCGACGACAGTAAAATATAAAAACGAATATGCTTCTCTTGCTGCTGCTCCTGCTGCAGCATCATATACTGGATATTTTTTCACAGTAGATGGTGATGATAATCCATATGTAAACATTAATATAACTGCAGGTGGTGTAGGAGATACAAGAGCAAAACTTTTAACAGAATACTCAGGTATAAATGATCTTGCAAACGTTGATGTCACAACTACTGCACCAAATTTAAACCAAACTCTAAAATGGAATGGAACTAACTGGGTTCCTGCTGATGATAACGCAGGTGTTAGTTCTGTTAACTTGTTTGCTACGGTTGCAGGTGATTCAGGATCTACGACTGCTGACAGTCAGACCGATACCTTAACAATCGCAGGTGGAACAAATATTACCACTGCAGTTTCAGGAGACACAGTCACAGTTAACTTCTCTGGTACTTTAACTACTACATTAGCAGCTTTAACTGATACCAACACAGCTGGTATAACTCAGGGTGATTCATTATTCTATAATGGATCTTCGTGGGTGGTCACAAGAAGTCCTATAATATGGTATGAAATAGGTGCACCTGTAGAAGATGCAAGTAGTGATTTCTTAATATCAGGTCCTGGTCTTTCAGGAGAAGTTAGAGACCCAACATTATATGTGCATAGAGGTTTCACTTATGCATTTGATAATAGTGTTGAGGGTGGTGGACACCCATTTAGGATTCAGTCATCTCAAGGATTGACTGGTACTCCTTATACTACTGGTCAATCTGGTAGTGGAACTACTATATTATATTGGACTGTTCCTTTGGACGCTCCTTCTACGCTGTATTATCAGTGTACTCTCCATGCTGCAATGCAAGGAACTATCAACGTAGTGAGTTAATAAATGGCAAGAACCGTTCCTGGTACTGGTGCCGACATTGAACCTATTTTTGACGAAGTATTCGGTGTACGTGCGGTAAGAGTTGTAAATGGTGGATCTGGATATACACAGGCAGACCCACCACGACTCACTGTGACTGGTTGTGGAACTCCAACACGAGAAGCAATATTATATCCAATAATAGATGAAGAATCAGGACAGATTATTCACGTTCGTGTTCTTGATAGAGGTTTAGGTTATGATCCATTAAGAGTACAAATTATTCCTGAACAGGAAACTCCTAATGTCGTAAATTCTTTTAATTTCACAAGGATATTTCAATCTCATCCAAATAGTGCTACCACTGCAACATTTGGAACTACTGGAACTCCAGCTAAGTTAACAGATAGATTAACTATTGTATCAGATAATCATCCTAAACCATCACAGGTTTATGCTAATGAAAGGCAACCTGGTGGTTCAGGAGATCTTGTAGATAGAACATTCAATCAAACCTTTATATACAGAGGTGGTAAAGATGTTCCTAATCCAGGTACTAGAGAGTTTCAAAGAAATAAATCACTCGGTATATTAGCAAATGGTGGTCTTTTACATACACCAGAATGGGGTAATAACGTTGGTGGAGCACCTATAAACTTTGCTATTGATACAGTCAAATATGACTATGTAAAAAATACCAGTGCAAATGATACTATAATTCATAATAATATACATTATTATCAGACAAGTAAAACTATAGATGAATTTGATGATGCCAACGGTGTATTTGAATGGGGTAATCAAGAATTATTCACATGGAAAGTTAAGGTAGAATTTGATAATGTGATGTTTAATGTCACTAATGTAGATGAAACATTAGGACAAGTAGAAGTTGGTAGAATAGTTGATGAAGTTGGTGGAACAGGTAGAGGTATAATTTCAAAGATAGTAAAAGATAGTCAAAATGTTGTAGTAAGAATATATTTAAGAAGTCTCACAGGAGATGCTTTTTCACAAGATGATCTATGTCTAGGATCTAATGGATTTTCATTTAAAATAAATGGTGCACCAATAACATTCCCAAATGGTATTTTCTATATTGAATTTGGTGAAGAGGCACATGAGTTTGGTGCTTTTACACCAGGTGTATATTACTTCGCTCCAGAAAATATTAAAGTACAAAAGAATTATGTAATTATATGGGATCAATCTGATATGACAAATCAGCATGATCATGGTTCTGGTGCACATCCTATGAGATTCTCTACAACTGCAGATGGCACACTAAACGGTGGTACATTATATTACAACAGCACAGGTTCTTCTGGTGCATACGCTGCAGATTATGAAGCTTCATTCCAACCAATATTCATAATGAATGCGGATGAAACACAAAAAATATATTATTATTGTGCTAATCACAGATATATGTCTGGATATATGGGTGATGAAGGATATATGATTCTTGATACCTCTGCTGAGGAAGAAGATGAAGTAAATATGAACAACTATTATGTTGAAGGATTTTTTGGAACTGCTGCTGCAGGAACATTAGATTATTCAAGATATGCAAATGGACATTCTAGAATCATAGGTATGTCATTTGATGGTTATCCTATTTACGGACCTTATGGAAAAATTGGTAATACTATTGCAAGAGAAAAGTCAGGTTATAGACTGAGAACAGTTCCTGAACTACAAGGTGCTAGACCTGTAGTCACTACATCTGGTACAGTGACTTATGCTGTGACAATGTCAAATAATAAATTTTTATTTGATGGAGCATCTCCTACATTCTTAACTTTAGACAGAGGAAAAACATATATCTTTAATCAATTAGATTCATCTAATGCTCCATCTAATCATATCTTCATATCTCCAACAGATGATGGTTGGCATGCAGGTTTAGTTGGTGATACAAATTATCTCTTTTCAGGACAGGGAGTAGAATATTGGATTGATGGTTCACAAAGACCATATCAAACTTATGTGAGTTTATTTAATACTGCTACCACACAAAGAGAAGTGCGTTTTACAGTTCCTGTAGATTCACCTGGTCTTTTATATCTCTTTGCTTATGTGACTGCAGGTGCAGGATTAAGATTAGTCACTAGAGGTTATCAATTAGGAGATCTTGTAAATGATTATATTTTTGATGAATCACCTGCATGGTCAAGCACAGCAAGTTTTGTTCAATATGATACTGTAAGAAACGCAGGATATATCTATGAAGCAACTGCATCAATAAGTGCAGGTGGTACTGCACCTACACATACAAGTGGTACTGTAAGTAATTGGAAATACTTAGATGTTGTAGGAACTTTAGATTATTATAATGGTAGATTTTCTACCACACCAGAATATCCAAACGGAACTTATGCATATTATATGACTGAGGATGCTTCAGGTGCTCCAAAATATCCTTATGCTATAGGTCCCAAATATTATGGTGTGCCTTTATTTGAAGGTGATACTGTTCCTCCTTTAACAACTAATTTCCCAGAGGGTGCTGAGGCAGAAGTTGTCTTAAGTACAACTAATGCAGGACAACTTGATTATATTAGAATGACTAAGTTTGGTGATAATTACTTTGGTCCTGCACAAGCAAGAATTTTAGGTGGTCAAGGTAGTGGTGCTTTGGGTAGTCCTGTAGTGCAGACAGTGACAGGTTTATCACTATTAAACGCAGGTAGAAATTATGCTACTCCTCCAACACTTATCTTTGAAGGTGGTGGTGGACAGGGTGCACAAGGTGCTGCTGAAATAGACATCTTAGGAAAAGTCACAAATGTCAATATTGTAAATCCAGGTGAATTTTATCAAGAACCTCCTTATATTCTTATCACTGGTGGTGGAGGTATCGGTGCAAAAGCAGTAGCAACTATTGATCAAGGTGCTATTACAGGTATAACTGTTACTGAACCAGGCGTAGGATATACTTCTGTACCTAATATTATCTTTACAAAATTAGTACAATTAAAACGTAAGACGAGAGCAAGACAAGCATTTAACTCTTCTGCAATTTACTTAACTGGATTAGTTAAGAGTGTCACAGCTTCCGATTCAAGCATATATGTTGACTCTACTGATGCATATCCTGGTTCTGGATCTATTATTCTTAATAGAGAGACAATAAGTTATACTGCTAAATCTGCAGGTAAATTTACTGGTTTAACTCGTGGTGTAAACTTTAATTATGATCAAAGAGTTATATTAGATTCTGGTCAAAATGATTCTAACGGTGTATCACTTTACAAATTTACTGTAGGTGATAGAGTTATTAGAAGAGTTGAAAATCAAAATAATAAAGTTGCTAAAGTATATGATTGGGATCCAAATACAAGAGAATTACTTGTCACATTTGAAGTTGATGAACTAGCATTTATTGATGGTGGTAGAGCAGCGACTGAAGATGCTATTGTACAATTTGATGGTGGTGTTGCAGATAGTTCTGCTGCAGGTGTATTACCACATGTAATTCTTACAACTGCAGGTTCTACCATAGATTTATTAACTGAACCTTTATCTGTATTACAAGATAGATCTTTTGAAGATATTATACCAACTGGTGCACCTGATGGTATTCCAGATTTGAGTAATGCTAATACTACATACGCTAATCAAATATCATTAGATGGTGGTATATACAATTCACTCTATGGTATTGAAGAAACACAGGGTGGACAAAATACCACTCTATTCCAAGTTGGTGATAACATCAAAGATGGAGATATACCATTTAAGTTTGCAACAATTACCACTGCAGGTGGATTATCTGAGGGTGTTGAGCATACTGCATTGATCAATATAACATTAGATCAAACAACTGGTAATGGTCAGAACTTCTCTACTAATGAGATAGTTAGTGGTTCTGTGTCTGGTGTACAAGCAACTGTTGTTTCTTGGATACCTTCAACAGGTGTATTACAAGTTAAGGATGTTATACCGTTCAATACTAATAATATAAATGTTGGTATTGCAGGTTATCTTTATGAGTTCTCACAAAAGAATACTATTACTGATTTCGTTATAACTAATCCTGGTACTAACTATACTGCTGCTCCGACTGTAGCAATAGAGAACACAGGTGATATACAAGCAACTGGTACTGTGGTTATGACTCCTCAAGGAGACCAAGTTGCATCAATTACTATCAATAATGGTGGATATGGTATTCCACAAACTGTAGATGGAACATATGCCTTACATCCTACAGTCACATTCACTAATAATGCCAGTGATACAACTGGATCTGGTGCATCTGCTCAGGCAGTTTTAGGTGGAGAACTCATCAACGGAAATGGCGGTGCCTCTTATAGAATTAAGAGTATCGAATATTCTGCAATAGTTCGATCGAAATAGGCATAAATAAACAGGAGGACAAATAGTCACTAGAAAATGGCAGCTCTATTAACAGACCAATTTAGAATTTTTTCAGCACAAAAGTTCATAAAGGCACTTGAAGGTCCTAATGCAACTGAAAGTGATACAGTTGCGGGTGCAACAAGAGATAGGTTATATCTTTTCATTGGTAGACCACAAAGTTGGGATAATGAAAACTCACCGCCACAGGCAGTGGATTCATTTTCTGAATTTTCTGGTTCCTATGATGACATGGTATCTCTCAAAAGAGTGCTGGCTTCAGATACCGTGCAGGTGGTACGTAGAATTGACTGGGTTTCCCCAGAACAAACTACTGGTGGATTAGGTTTTACCTATGACATGTATCGTCATGATTATTCTCCGAGTAAAACTGCTGCTTCTGGTGCTACTAAATTATATGATTCCGACTTCTATGTCGTGAACTCCCAATATCAAGTTTACAAATGTATCTACAATGGAACTTCTCCGTCCGATCCAAATGGTAAGCCTAGCACTGTCGAGCCTACTGGTACTAGCACTAGCATCATTACTACTGGCGATGGGTATCGTTGGAAGTACATGTACACTATTCCAGTTGCAAGCGTTCTTAAGTTTTTCTCGAACGACTACATGCCAGTATTCACCAACGCTGCTGTTCAAACCAATGCAGTCGCAGGTGAAGTCGATACTGTTGTTATTAACGCAGCTGGGTCTGGTTACAACAATGGTACCTATGATAACGTAGCGATCAACGGTGATGGAACTGGTGGTCGTGTTTCTATCGTTATTGACGGTGGTAAGATTATATCTGCTACTGTGACATCTGGTGGTACTGGATATACATTTGGTAAAATCAGTGTTGACAACATAACTGGTATCGGTACTGGTACTGGTGGACAAGTTGATGTTATCATTCCACCACCTGGCGGACATGGTAAAGACTCAGTTGTTGAACTTGGTGCTTTTAGAACCATGATCAACGCTAAACTCTCATATGATGAGGGTGCAGGAGACTTCCCAGTTGATAACGACTACAGAAGAATTGGTCTAATCACCAATCCTCTTAAGTATGGTACTGCAGAACTTCTTTCTGACTTGAC
>Ga0207985_1000037_pt1 | contig 33299 bp, 31 predicted proteins | sample ETNtaG_3_FD_185761 | JGI IMG/M metagenome (GOLD analysis project Ga0207985, IMG submission 185761) | Marine microbial and viral communities from oxygen minimum zone, Eastern Pacific Ocean - ETNP201302SV84 (SPAdes) (version 2) | ecosystem: Environmental > Aquatic > Marine > Unclassified ...
TCAACAGCTTCTTCGACTACCCACTGAATAGTAGGCTTGTTAACCACCGGTAACATTTCCTTTGGTTGGGCCTTTGTCAAAGGTAGAAATCTTGTCCCAAAACCTGCTGCGGGTATGACTGCTTTCATTGATTAAAATTTCTAGGAAATAAAGCGCTTACGCTCCTTGCACTACCTCTCCCTGTCACCCTTCGACTTCCTAGTCAAAGTCCATTCGGGGTAACGCAAATACGTTTCTGCTCGTTGCAGCTAGCTTTATCCACTAGGATTTACGACCTGTAATCTCCTATATAAACTCCACGGTTTTTAAATGGTAAAAGAATACTAGGCGCGAATGCTTAAGAATACTACGTTAGCTACGTAAATATCCGTATCAAATCGTACGGCTAAATAATGGAAAAAATTGTAAACGATTTTACGATAAATATCGCTACCGCAAATGGTACTGGCTCTCAGAGCGCTAATTTGATTTTACTCAATACCTTATTCAGAATGGGGACCCACGCTTCTGGAAAAAATTTATTTCCATCCAATATTGCAGGACTACCAACATGGTATATTATCAGAGTAAGTGATAACGGCTACCAAGCACCTGGAAATAGGACTCATATTCAAGTTGTAATGAATATTGACACTTGGAATGATGATATAGAAGGGCTAGAACCAGGAACTGTTGTTATATCAAATGCAGATGTAAAAGCACCTGTAAATCGCGAAGACATAATACACTATTCAGTTCCGATGATCTCAATGGCCCGTAAGATTAATCCGAAATTATCAAAAATGGTCGCTAACATGATTTATGTTGGTGTAATTGCAGAAATGGTAGAAATACCGCAAGACATACTTGAAGAAGCTATTTCAAAGCAATTTAGCGGAAAACAGAAAGCAATTGAAATAAATGCAGAAGCTTCAATAGCTGGACGAGAGTATTTCAAAAATGAATTAAATAAGCAAGATAATTTTTACGTAGAGAAGAGAGATAAAGATGAAAAACAATTTCTAATCGATGGAAATGAGGCTACAGCATTAGGATGTATTTACGGAGGAATAAATATGCTATCTTGGTATCCTATTACGCCATCTTCCTCACTTGCTGAAGGAATTGACAAATATATCCCAAAATTAAGATTAGATAAAGATGGGAAATCAACATGCGCAGTAATACAAGCAGAAGATGAATTAGCTGCTGTTGGTATGGTACTAGGTGCTGGATGGGCTGGCGCTAGAGGTATGACATGTACAAGTGGACCTGGCATTTCATTAATGTCAGAACTTATCGGATTAGCATATTACACTGAGATTCCAAGTGTGATTTGGGATGTGACTCGAGTTGGGCCTTCAACTGGACTTCCTACTCGAACACAACAAGGAGATATTTCAATGCTTTATGAGGCAAGTCACGGAGATACTAAGCACATAGTTTTGATTCCTGGAAATGTAGACGAATGCTTTGAATTTGGCTGGAAAGCGTTTGATTATGCTGAAAAATATCAAACAATGGTGTTCGGTTTTACTGACTTAGACTTGGGGATGAATTTATGGGTTTCAAACGGATTTGAATACCCAGATCAGCCATTAAACAGAGGGAAAGTACTTAGGACTCAGGAGGAACTTGAAAAAATAAAAAATTATGGGAGGTATAGAGACGTCGACGGCGACGGCATTACCTACAGAACACTACCTGGAAGTGGATTAGAGCCTATTGTCTCACGAGGAACTGGAAGAGATGAAGATGGAGTTTATTCCGAAAGGGCAGATATTTATCGCGCAAACATGGAGCGACTAAAAAGAAAAATTGATGGTTCTAGAACTGATCTTCCACAACCAGTAATGCGTGAAGAGGACGAGCAGGAACTTGGAATTATATATTATGGATCTATGGAAAATACTATCCAGGAAATTGATGATATCCTAGAAAGTACAGGGATGAAAGTTTCACAATGTAGAGTTAGAGCACTACCTCTCTCACCTGAAATTGATGAATTCGTCAAAAGGCATAAAAAAATAATTGTACTGGAGATTAACAGAGACGGCCAAATGTATGGAATATTAAGAAGAGAAATAGCAACAGAACTAGTACCTAAACTAGATTCGGTCGCTTTCAGTGATGGGTTGCCTCCTAAAGCTAGTGAATATGCTGAAGCCATAATGGCAAAATTAAAAGGATTTGACATTTAAATGCCAAAAGTAAATAAAATAAATCAACCGCTAGACAGCTATAAAGGAGGTAAATCAACTCTTTGTCCCGGATGTGGCCATGATGCAATTTCAAACGTTATAATCAAAGCCGCTTGGGAAAACTCAATAGAACCTGAGGGAATTGCCAAGATGTCTGGAATCGGATGTTCTAGTAAAACTCCTGCGTATTTCTTAAGCCAGAGTCATGGCTTCAATACGGCACACGGGAGAATGCCTTCAGTAACAACTGGAGCAAATGTTGCAAATAAAAATTTAAATTATTTGGCTGTTTCGGGAGATGGAGATACTGCAAGTATTGGAATTGGCCAATTCATACATGCAATAAGAAGAAATTTGAATATGCTTTATGTTGTTGAAAATAATGGTGTTTATGGATTAACAAAAGGACAATATTCAGCTACTGCAGAAGAAGGTTCTAGAAAGCGAAAAGGCTTACCAAACGAACTAAAACAAATTGATTTATGTGCTATGGCAATAAATTTAGGATGTTCATTTGTAGCTCGCTCTTTCTCAGGTTCTCGAAAACAACTTACTGCATTAATTAGGGCTGGAATGTCTCACCGAGGAATGGCAGTTATAGATGTAATTTCACCATGTGTAACGTTTAATAACAATGAAGACTCCTACAAGTCACTTCAATACGTCAAAAATAACAATCAGGAACTACATGCCTTAGATTATATTCCTCACTTTAATCCGATTGAAGAAATTGAGGTACCCTCTGGTGGATTCAAAGAAGTTAAATTACATGATGGGTCATATCTCAGGTTAGAGACTATTAGTGAAGAGCACGATGTTTCAAGCAAAAAAATGGCACTCGATGCGCTTCGAGAGGCGGATGAAAAGGATCAGCACGTTACGGGCCTACTTTACTTTGAAGAAGGAATTCCTACTTTGGACGAAACTGAAAATCTAGTAGATATTCCTCTTGCTGAATTACCTGAAAATATGATGAGACCTTCTAAAGAAACATTAGACGAACTATTGTCCAACTTTAGAATTTAGTTTAGTCTCTACAGTTGACAGTAAAAGTCCTAACATAATTAAAAAGCTCGACAAAATTAATCTAGTTGAAATTTCATCTTTACCAATAGCTACAGAAAGTGTACCTGCGACTACTGGCTGAAAATAAATAAATAAAGCAACTTTTGAAGAATCTACATATTCCATTGCGTAATAATTCAAAGAGTATGTTATTACTGTAGCAAAAAATATAGAGTAAAAAGCTGCAAAATAAATCCACCAGGAAAGATTTAACCAAGATTCCCAATTGTTGTATATACCATAGACTGCAACAGGAATAAGAAGTAAAGCTCCGATAGACATAACCAATACAGACAAGCCCAACGAACTGTGTTTCTCAATCATAGATTTAGATAATACTAAAAAAAGTCCAAAACATGTAAAATTAATAAATATAAATACATCACCTACAAATAAATCACTGCTAATATCTAGTTTATCAATCTCCATTAAAATTAGAGCTCCTGACATTGCGATAACTAGCGATAAAGACTTGTAACGGTTCAAGCCTTCACGACCTAATATCCAAGCAAAAAGGAATGTAATAACTGGAATCATACAACTAATTAGTGAGGCATGGGCTGGCGTTGTTAGTTCTAAACCCTTGGTAAAAAAAGCTGTATTTAGTACAATTCCTAATAAAGATAATAATATTAAAAAATACCATTCATTCCCCTTTGGAAAATTATTAATTTTCTTGCTGTATAACGAATACATTATGAATCCAGCGAAAAGAATTCTAATTGCAGTCCATTCAAAAGGATCTACTTCTTCAACGATTATTGATGTTGTTAAATAATGGAAACCAAATATAATTTGGACTAATAGTAAAGAACCATAAATCTTCGTTTTAGAAGGCGTTGGTATGTTACCACCTCAACTTTTTCAAATATTCAGAGTAAGGTTCTCTATCACCATACATCATGATAAAGGACCCCATAAACCAACCTGCTGCAGATGTAAATCTAAAAGCTGAATCAAAGCCATCTAGGTAATAAGGAACCATAACCATCAAACCTACTCCAATCAAAAAACCTGCAATCCAAGCAAATGCTAAACTATCTTTTCTGATATAATCAATAAACAGAAATAGATAAAACTGTGAAAATGTGAAAATCGCAAAAGCTGTTGCTATGAATAGTTCCAAGGTTTCCGAACTATTTGAATCAAAATATGGTGAGAGAATTATGAAAGTTCCAAGAACCATTCCAAAACCTGGAAAAGCCTCTACCAAAACTTTAGTTGAAGGCTTAATCAAAGCATTATCTGAAGACTGCCATTTATTTAACACACGAACAAAAATTAATGGAGAAATAAATCTAAATAATAACGTGAATAAAGCTAATGGCCAAAGGAGATGAGGTGAGGTAGAAGCAAAATAAATTGCCCAAAGAGCTATCAAAAAAGCAATACTCAGAAGCAGAAGAATACCTCCAATAAGTAAATCATTAGATTGCTTTTCTGTAGCCTTTTGAAATATGAGAAGAAAAATTGGATAAGTTAGAATAACTATTCCTAAAAATAAAATAAAAAATGCTGCTACATCTATTTCATTCACACATTGTATTGTTGAAGCTATATTATGAAATGAACGGCGAGAGCTAAAGGCCAAAAATATTAAATATCGGGCAAAGTCGGCAAACTATGGCAGAATTCTTCTGTGATATTGAAATTCTTCGTAATGAAGGCGAATTTGAAGCTCGCGTAGAGGGTCTAACTCCAAATGTAATGTCTCTTAAGAGTGATAATTTAGAAGAATTATTAGAACAATTAACTATTGAGCTTGAGGATAAACTAAACTAATCCGTTGCTAAATAAGCTGATAACCATTTTGTACAATAGTTCAAACGTGCGTTTGTAAATCTGTCATCTTCTTTTAAATCTGCAATATAATCTTGGAAACCGGAAAATTCAAAGGTAAGTACTTTGGAAATAAAATTAAACATAACTACCATAGAGGAATCGACAATACAGCACATGTCACTCAAATATTCTTTGGAAAGTTGAGGGACGACCATTGATTCGCTAATTACTGCTTTTTGATCATCATTACCAAAATATTTCTTTAATCTAGAAATGTCATGCGTTTTCTCCTCGGAGTGAGCATATCCTGATAACTTGTTATATCTAGAATAGTTTCTAAAATTCGGATAACTCTCTTCAGGGTAAGTTAACTCCCAAGAAATTAATTCCTTTAGTAAGTCACTAAAACTTAACTCTTGCTTAAGGCCTGATATCATACTTAAAAATTGAACATTATCTAATATTTTATCACGATTTGCCCTGTAATTTTTTAATTGATCGACCAGCTCACCATAACTATCAAGGACTGCTGAAGAAAGGTTAACTTTCCATAATCCGGACTCATGCTGCGAAAGTGCTAACTGATTAAGAAAAACCCCTCTCATATGGCATTCAATGAAGCTTCTTAGTAACGAATATGCTATGTTATAATTGCCACAAAATGATTGAAAGATAGAATTAGTAAGAATTTTTTGGGACTCTAAATGATGATGGTTGAAGGCTCCAAGTAAAGTAGCTGATTGATCTTGTTTACTAGCATCTTCTTCATATGCAATTATTTCTAAATAAATGGAATTATAGAGCGAAAAAGCATCTAGCCCTCTTGTAAAATTGTCTATAGATAGTTGCTTTTCAAGATCAATATCGGGTGTTGAACTTTGAATGATTGAGCTAGCTATACTCTTGTAGATTTCTTTGGACATTTATCTTGTACCTGTTATAGACAGTGTACCTGCCCAGTCATTAGAATTTGCTCTCCAAGAAAATATGTTTTTGTAGTCAGATTTTGCAAAGAAATCTAACCACTCCTCTTCCTTAAACATGTACATGCGAGTTCCAACTTTTTCTTGCCAATCATGGCATTCATCGTTTTCAAAATAATGATCGATACCCATTATGAAGCGGCCATTTGGGTTAAGCATATTTTTTATCCTCTCAATAACTATTGAGGGATTTTCCAAGTAATACAAAACTTCCATAGAAAAAATTAAATCAAACTTTTTATCTGATTTAAAACTATTAAGATCATCAAGATAAAATACAGCTTCACTTTTCCTATTTTTCGCGTTTAAAATCATATTTTCAGCACCATCAACCCCAATCGAAAGAGAACAATTATCTTTTTTAGAAATTTGTTCTGCCACCCAGCCATTACCGCAACCAAAATCTAAAAATGTAAAATAATTGTTTTCCGTTTTTAAACGAGACAATGCATAGTCAAGAATTTCAGAAACTGATGCGGCATGTGATATTTCCATTCCTTTATCTTTTCCCAACGTAGCCCATTCATCAAAGACTTTTGTAGGGTGCTGCATATATTTTCAATCAATATACTCTATTTTAGCTTTAACATTGAAATTTAGGTTTAGGCACTAATTTATATCTATAATATACCACTCCGCTTGGAAAAATATGACTAAAGATATTAGAGCTTATGCCGTAAAACAAGACGTTGTAGATTATAGTGTAGAGAATTTAGTTATGTTACAAGCCCAACTAATTAACAGAGACTATGTCGGAAAAGTTATGGTTGAAAAGGTGTCAAAAGACGCCGGAAGCTACGCCGCCGGAAAGTATTACATTCCTGGAGTTGCTTTAAATTTTGGCGAACATCCTGTTGAAGCCGGACACCGAATTCTTACTGAGGAGTTGGAAGTAGAAGATAGAGAAATAAAATATGTTTCTACGCAGTCTCATTGGAATGATGAAAAGAAGCACTGGTATGTTTTATTCATCTTTGAAACTGTGGATCCATTCACCGAAGAAGAAATGAAAAATACTTGCGAAGGAATTGATGAGTTGGTCTACCTAGATTTAGAAGATGCAACTATCGAAAATTCAACACAAGGACTTATGGACATAAGGGAAGCCATGAGAAATCCTGGAAAGACTTACGTTTAAATTAAGGAAAACTATTAAAGTATGTGGTTAGGCCACGTGTGTGGCAAAAACAACCATCGGCTGGAGAGAAAGGGTAGAATTGTTGGATTTTGATAAAAGCGTAATTAAAGCTAAAATGGACACTGGCGCAAGGACTTCTTCTTTACATGCTACTCATATATCTGAGAGCGATGATTCAGGGAAGAAATATATCACATTCAGACTTAAGAATATAGGTAATGATACGAAATACAAATTTTTCAAAAGTGAATTGAAAGAATGGAGGATTGTACGAAATTCTGGCGGGGACGAAGAATACCGGCCAGTCATTAACACAAAAGTAAAAATTGGTAACAAGATAATGAATATTGAAATAACTTTGACCCAAAGGTCGAGGATGAGTTACGATATGCTAATTGGAAGAACTGCGCTCAGAAAAAAATTCTTAATAGATTCAGGAAAATCATATTCAACAAAATTGGTGAAAAAATGAAAATTTTAGTTTTATCCAGAAACAAAAACCTTTATTCTACCAGAAGAATTATTCACTCAGCTGAAAAATTAGGTCATGAAGTTCGTGTTGTAGATTACTTACGATGTTATATGAATATCACGTCTAAGAAACCTACAGTAATATTTAGAGGAGAAAAGCTAGAAAACTATGATGCTGTAATATCTAGAATTGGAGCCAGTTATACTTTCTATGGAGCTGCAGTTGTTAGACAATTTGAAATGGCTGGCTTATTCACAATAAATCGTTCTGAGGCTATCACAAGATCAAGAGATAAACTGAGATCACTTCAAATCTTGGCTAGAGAAGGCATAGGATTACCAGTTACTGGCTTTGCTAATCATACTGCAGATATAGACGGTATGATAGATACTGTGGAAGGAATTCCTCTTGTTATCAAATTGTTAGAGGGAACACAAGGAAAAGGCGTTGTTTTAGCCGAGACAAAAAAAGCCGCTAGCAGTGTTCTAAGTGCATTTAGACAGTTAAAAGCCAATATTCTCGTTCAAGAATTCATCAAAGAAGCTAATGGTAAAGATATCAGAGCTCTGGTAATCGGAAATGAGGTTGTAGGTGCTATGGAGAGAACTGCTCCTGAAGGCGATTTTAGAGCTAATTTACATCTTGGAGGTGACGGAAGAGAAGTTATTCTCTCAGATGAAGAAAAAAATATCGCAATTAAAGCAGCTAGGACATTAGGATTAGGAATAGCCGGAGTAGACTTAATAAGATCCAACAGAGGATTGCTCGTTATTGAAGTCAACTCATCCCCTGGGCTCGAAGGCATTGAAGCTGCTACAAACAAGGATATCGCTTCAAAAATGATAAATTATATAGAATCAAAAATTAATTGAGGACTCTAAAGTGTTAATACTCCGCCTAGTGGCATAGAATTCAATTCTTGTAAATCGCCTCTAAGTGTTGGACCATCGGTAATTGTAGCAAAAATTCCTATTTCCCCCGCATCGTTATTTGCTAGGCTAAACCAAGGACGGCCATATTGATCAACTGCCATGTCGAGAAAATCACCTAGCCCACCGCATCTTTCGTACCCGCATCCCTCTGGATAGGCATTACTACTGTCAATTGGGTCTTCTGGCAGATTAACTTGTACTGTTGTAAAAAGTGGAACGTCTGAAAAAGCATCAGTTGATATTGTCATATAACCATTCCATGTTTGATTTCCTGTATCTCCCACATATCCAAATGCCACTCTTCCATCCGAGCCTGCTGTTACTACTGGAAAACCTGTTCCTACGAGGTCAATCGGAGGTGCAATCATCATAGCTTCACTCCAAGAACCTCCATTATCTCTAGAATATGCATAATATGGCATATTATCACTACCCATCCACATAGCATGGACATTGTTATTATCATCAATTGCTACTTGAGCTTCTTCAAAATTCCAAGTGTCTGCAGTTCCTGATTTTTCTGTAGGTAATGGATGCTCAGTCCAAGTAAACCCTCCATCTGTACTCCTGTAAATTGAATAACCACTTCCATTACAACCTATATTTCCTCTGTAAAAATTACCATTATCTGCGCCTTCAATGTGTGCACTTAAACCTCCACTATTGCAGTCAAGAGGTGCACCTGGGACTTCAGGACTCCAGGTTAAGCCGCCATCAAAACTTGTTGAACAAAGTGGTGCTGCCCAATTTCCATTAACACAGAATACCCATGTAGTTGGGTGAGCTAATGCAGGGTAAGGTGATGAACCTATAGTTTGGTGATCTTGAACTGAGTATGAGGTTGCAAAAGTCGGTGGAGACCATGAAGAACCATCATTATCTGACCATTCTACTGTCATTCCAGCTAGGGCATGCATATCAAATTTCATTATTCTATCTGTCCATTTATCAACATAAACATAAGGGTCATTGCTATTGGGTACTGGAGATATAGGATCGTAAGTATTGGCGCAAGAATAATCCGACAAACTGGTCATTTCTATGAGTCCAGAACATTGTACAATTGCAGTTGAACCTGCAGGGCCGTTTCCATAGCTGGACATATACAAATTATCGCTTGATGTTATTCCCATCGTTGGCTCAAATGTAGTTAATCCAATACCGTAATAACTTCCTTGAGTCCAAAAAGGCACATTATTCCCGATTAAACTTGGAGTTACATTCAATTGTTCAACTGCAAATTGATCTAATGCATTAACACCCCCAGAATAATGATACCAAGTAGTTTCAGGAATTGGTCTTTCAAAATCAAAGATACTGGGCTCTTCAAGAATAGCTCTATTATCTTCTGGAGCTAAACAACCTGTAAGAGGCAAATTTAACATGAATGCTAAAATGACATACGATAATAAGCGCACAATGCAAATTGAGTTAGGTGTTATTTAAAAGATTGTAGAAAAATGCCTCGGGGTGGAATGAGGGAAATGAATGTAGACTCTCTCCGACAGCCGAGGCATATGCAAATTTGTGAGGTGAAATATAATACTATGCTTTTTACAAAGTTTCCCACCAAGGTGGAACCTCAAACCAGCGCTCATCATTTGCAGATCTATCTATCAGAGGTAGGGACAAAGGCTGCTCAGCTTCTATTAATGCAATTCCGGCAGATGCACATGTAGATGGTAGATAGTCTTCACCTGCATCACTAATTTCTAATTGAATTGTGTGGCCTTCAGGAATCACTACATCCATTGGATTGAACTCCATCTTCATTGTGTAACTTGAAAATGGAGTTACAGATTTAGCCTCATAGCCGCCATCTCTGTATCTTAAATCCATCGTAGCATGGCCCAATCTTAATCCAGAAGTTCCATCAGACATTGTCACAAATAGTTGCCCACCGTTGCAAGAATTAGCCCTTACTTGTGCATGAAAAGTAGGTAATCCTGAGATATGCATTTCTGATTCAAGTGGCTGACTTGACAATGTTATTGATGATGAAGAAGATACGGTTCCGAGATTTCCCCAAGTAGAAACATCATGTAAATCCCATTTAACATCAACTGAAGGCCAAGTTTCTTCAACATGCCATTCACCATCATTCCTTTGTATTTGAACTTGTGATTGAGGCTCAGGACCAATTCCCTTCAGATAATAATTAAACCAATTATATAGCTCAATAGACCAATCCATTCTAGTTACTTTTGGAAAAGCTTCCGCTCCGTAACCACTACTCATATTTTCATGAACGTTCGGCTGATCTGGATAATTATGGCCCCATTGACCCATTATCCCTTTTACATTAAGTCCCTTATTTCTAAGCATTTGGTAACTAGGAAAAGCATGATATGGGTCTACATTCCAATCCTGCAAACCCCAGACAATGTAAACACTTCCGTTGTAGTTATCAAGAACGTCCTGAAGGTGATAACGCTCTTCCCAATAATCATTCCATTGATCACCACCGTATTCAGCGAGGGCATAAGTTGTCCAAGGACTAGCTGGACCTATTGCGTCGTCAGTACACATTCTCATATCATCTGTTGATGCACCTGCAGTAGCGCCTTCGTATAATGCATCGTATAGCATTGCTCGTGATTCACTTGAACCATTTCTGTAGAACATTTCTCTAACACCGATTGAACCTGAGATAGGGACAATTGTCTTCAAATGCGGTGACGGATTTTGAGCCGCTTCCCAATTTGTTGTCCCAGCATATGATTTTCCCATTAAGCCTACATTACCATTAGACCAAGGCTGTTTTCCCAGCCAATCAACTGCAGCTTGTATCCCTATTTGCTCACCTAATCCTTTGACGTCCTGACAATGGGTAGATTTACCTGAACCAAATGTAGATATTTGAGCCAATGCATATCCATGAGGAACAAATTCTTCGAGAACCCATTGTCCTATTCCTAAATCTGGGATAGTATTAGGATTTGAACCTGCAAACTCATAGTATGGGTGAATAGTTGCTATTACTGGAACTAGTGTTCCAGGTGGAACGTCTGGCATCCACAAAGCTACGTGCATCAAAGGGTCTTCAGGATAACCTGCATCCCTTTCTTCAATAGGTAAATCGACTTCAACAAAATATTCTGAAGGTCCTGTCCAATTATAAACACCTTTTTCAGGAAGAGTCGAACGCCAAGATGAAAAATCTAAATCCATTAAGTGTCTCTTTTCCAAAGGAACTTCCCACCACTCGTAACCTGAAATATCATTATCGTCTTGCTCAGAAGAATTTAAGCACCCAGATGCTAAAAAAATGAAAGAAATTAATAGCGCTTGAGCTTTTTCCATTAATATCCAATGGATATGCTTAATTATATTTCTCCCACTATAGTTTAGTATTAATGTTAGGTGGTTTTTACAAAAGAAATTTGCTTAATTTTTTAGAAAAAATTAAGTACGGAACTATTACAATTAACGACGATTTTTCAAAGACTTTTGGTTCTGGAGAACCCAAAGTAACTATCGAGATAGTCTCACCAAGATTCTACAGAAGAACCGTACTAGGCGGCGACTTAGGATTCGCGGAATCTTATGCAAAGAGTGAATGGTTTACGGACAATTTGACCGATTTAATTACAATATTAATACTAAACAAAGATAACTTATCTGGACTGGATGTTAGATGGAGCTTTTTGACAAAGATGCTTGCCAGGATTGGACATTGGAGAAGAAAAAATACTCTATCTGGAAGCAAAAGAAATATTCAAGAGCATTATGATTTAAGCAATGAAATGTTTACAACCTTTTTGGACGAAACAATGACATACTCATGTGGCTTTTTTGAAAAAGAGAGCGATTCACTTCACCAATCTCAATTAAATAAAATCGACAAAATATTAGATAAAGCTGATATAAAAGAAGGACATCATATACTCGAAATCGGGTCTGGATGGGGCGCCTTAGCACGACGGGCGGTTGAAAGAAAAGGTTGCAAAGTAACTACAATAACTTTATCGGAAAGACAATACGAATATGTAAACAATATGATAAAAAAAGAAGACTTAAAGGATCATATTGATATACAACTAATTGATTTCAGAAATATTAAAGGGAAATATGACCGCGTTGTCTCGGTTGAAATGATAGAGGCGATTGGCTATGATTTATTTAATCCATATTTTGAACGAATTGAAAAATTAATGAAACCAAATGGAACTGCTGTAATTCAGGCTATAACTTATCCAGATGAAAATTATGACACCTATAGAAAAGGCTGTGACTTCATTCAGAAATTTATATTTCCCGGTAGCTTACTGCCCTCAGTAGGAGCCATGGAAAATTCTATCAATTTAACAGGACTAAAAGTTGATAACATAGAGAGAATAGGTAGTCATTACGCTACCACTTTAAACATATGGAATAAAAATTTTAACGAAAATATAGACCGGATAAAAGATATGGGGTTTGACCAATATTTCATAAATTTATGGAACTATTACTTTAGCTATTGTGAAGCTGGTTTCGCAAATAACACTATAGATGACGTCCAATTAGTAATCAAAGGAGGAATTGCAAATGCTTGAAGCATACGAGAATAGATTACCTGGTGAAAAACTTTCATTACTTGTCAGTTTACCGTTTATCTCAGTACATGTGGGCGCTCTGTTTGCTCTCACAATTTCACCCTCCCCGTTTGCCCTTTTCATGGTTTTTTTGATGTATTTTATTCGAATGTTTGGAATAACTGCAGGTTTTCATCGGTTTTTTTCTCATAAGACTTTCAAAACTAGTCGCGCCTTTCAATTTATTTTAGCTTACTTGGCTACTTCATCTGCACAAATGGGCCCTATCTGGTGGGCATCTCACCACAGGCATCATCACAAATACACTGATGAGATCGAAGATCCTCATACGCCAACAATCAAAGGATTTTTTTGGGCTCACGTGGGATGGATTATGTCGCCTTCTAATGTTCCTACTAAAGAAGAATATGTCGGAGACCTAAAGAGATTCCCGGAACTTAAATTTTTAGACAAATATCATTACATCGCTCCATTTAGTATGGCTGTATTCTTGTTTGCATTAGGCGACTACATGGCAATACACTACAGTCAATACAATACAAACGGAATGGAATTACTGATGTGGGGCTTTTTTGTTAGTACTGTAATTCTTTACCATGCTACATTTACAGTTAATTCAGTTTGCCATGTTTTTGGATACAGGACTTATGATACAAAGGATGGAAGTGTCAATAATTGGATGGTTGCAATCTTAACTTTAGGAGAAGGATGGCATAATAATCATCACGCATTCCCGAACTCAGAGAGGCAAGGCCATAAATGGTACCAAATTGATATTTGTCATTATATTTTGTGGTCTTTATCAAAGATAGGAATTGTCTGGGACATTCGCGATGTGCCTGACGACTCGATTATAGAAAAGCGCTACGGTTCAAATGTGGTTTAACCCTCTCCTTGCAAGGGGATTAATCCCTGACTGGATTTTGAGAAGAGGCGTTAGAAGTCAGGGTAAAGAGCGGCTTAATATGATGAACAAAGTTGATTCAACTAAAGAATATTCTAAGTTCATAAATGAGGCAAGTACTGGTAGCATCGCAGTGAATACTGATGATGCTAATAATCAGCATTATGAAGTTGATTCTGAATTTTTTAAATATTGCTTAGGTAAAAACCTAAAATATAGTTGCTGCTTTTGGGATGATAATACATTGGATTTAGATACTGCAGAAGATAATATGCTAGAAATTTACTCTGAGCGTGCTGAAATTGCAGATGGTATGAATATTCTAGACATTGGATGTGGCTGGGGATCTCTTAGTCTATTTTTAGCACAAAAATATCCAAAATCTGAAATTACTGGCATTTCTAATTCTTCATCACAAAAAATATTTATTGATTCAGTAGCATCGAAAAGAAATATTTCTAATCTGAAAATAATAACTAGAGATATAAATGATTTTAGAACAGAAAAAAAATACGATAGAATTTTATCAATTGAAATGTTTGAGCATACCAAAAATACTAAAAAACTAATGAACTTGATTAATGATTGGTTAAATCCAAACGGGCTCTTTTTCATGCATGTTTTTGCGCATAAAGAAAATCCGTATTATTTCGACAGAGACCAAAAGAATGCATGGATGGCAAAATATTTTTTCACAGGAGGGATGATGCCAAATCACAATTTATTTAAAGATTTGAAATCAAATTTAGAATATCAGAAATCTTGGATGTTATCTGGAGAACATTATGAAAAAACATCGAATGCATGGTTAAATAAAATGGATCAAAACAAAAGAAAAATACTATCATTATTTGAAAGTAATAATAGTAGTACTATAGCAAAGAGAAAATTCCATTTTTGGAGACTATTCTACATTGCTTGCGCAGAAATTTTTGGTTATGACAATGGCAATGAATGGGTTGTCTCTCACCATTTATTCAAAAAGAGTGCAAAATGAATATTGGAATTATAGGTGCAGGAGTTGCAGGATTAACTGCTGCACATTTGCTTTCCGAAAAACATAATGTTACATTAATTGAAAAACAAAAAAGGATAGGAGGGCATACAAACACCATAACTGTGGAAGAAAATGGTGAAAAAATTGGAGTTGATACTGGATTTATTGTTTTAAACGATAAAAACTATACGAATTTCAAGAAACTATTAAAAAAATTAGATGTTAAGGTAAGAAATACAGACATGTCATTTAGCTATTATGATGAAAATGATGGTTTTAATTATGCTGGAACTGGGATTTCAGGTTATTTTTCACAAAAAAGTAACTTATTTAGTCCAAAACACTATCGTTTTTTATTAAATGTTAAAAAATATTCAAAAAAAGCTGCAAGTGATGTCGCCAACAATGCCCTTAAAGATGAAAGTTTAGGAGAATATTTATCAAGAAAGGATTTTCCAAAAGATATTATTGATAAATTTATGGTCCCGATGGGTGCTGCTGTTTGGTCTGGATCAAGAAAAGAAATCGCCAATTTTCCCGTAAAAATGTTTCTTAAATTTTTTGATAATCATGGAATCTTAGATCTAAATAATGCGCCTCAATGGCACACTGTCCTTGGTGGAAGCTATACCTATGTTCAAAAAATACTAGATGATTTTAATGGCGAGATTATTAAAGGAAATGGTGTTAAAACAGTACTTCGTAAAGAAGAGGGTGTGGTAGTATCTCTGGATAATGGAGAAAAATTATCTTTTGATAAAGTAGTATGTGCAACTCACGCTGACCAAACGTATCGTATGATAAAAGATATGACTGAACAAGAAGTGAAAATATTGCAGCCTTGGGAATATTCAAAAAATAAGACTATATTGCACACTGACGTCTCAATTATGCCACCTTCTAAATCTGCATGGGCTTGTTGGAATTATGTTAAAAATCGAGACAGTAAAGATCAAGATGATGTATCTGTCACCTATTATATGAACCGACTTCAAGGCTTAAACACTAAAAACGATTATCTTGTAACTCTCAATCCTAATAGAGATATACCTCAAAATAAAATAATCTATGAAACTGTGTATACACATCCAAAATATACTCACCAATCACTATCTACCCAAGAAGATATAATAAAAATAAACGGTTCAAATAATTTGTACTTTTGCGGCAGTTATTGTAGATATGGATTTCATGAGGATGCAGTACTTTCCGCCGTAAGAGTTGCAGAAAAATTAGGCTGTGTGTTGTGAATCTTAAATCGAGAATATATGAAGGTGCGATAACTCATGCGAGAACAAAACCTGTAAAACATAACTTTTCTTTCCCAATCTATACTTTTGTAATAGACTTAGATGAACTGGATTTATTAGACAAGGAAGTAAGGTTTTTTGGATATAACAGAGGATCTGTATTTACATTGTACGATTCTGACCACTTAGGATCTGGTGATGGAAGCATAAAGCAAAAGCTAAAGAAATGGTTAATCAAATTTGGACACAAAGAAAAATATTCTACTGTAAAAATGATAACTACATTAAGAGTCTTCAAGCACACATTTAATCCTGTAATATTTTACTACTGCTTGAATTCTGAAAATAATATTGTTTATCACGTCGCCGAAGTTCACAATACTTTTGGAGAAGGTCATCTATATATTCTGAATAAAGGAAAAAAATCTAAAGTTGGAACTGAGTACTTAGTCCCGAAAGAATTTCATGTTTCACCCTTTAATAAAGTCGAAGGCGATTATAACTTCCATTTTTCTAAATTAAAAGAAAAACTTGATGTAAGAATAAATGTTTCAAAAGATAAAGAAAATTTTTTCTATGCAAGAATCTCTGGGAACAGTAAAAAAATAACTAAATATAATTTAATCAAACTGGTCATGAGATACCCTATTCGCACATTTATGATTATTCCCAAGATATTAGCCGAAGCCGCAAAATTATATTATGTTAAAAATATGAAGATAATAGACAAGCCTGAGCCTTCTTCGAAAAAAACATATAATGCAACATATCCTGCTTACATTAGTGATTTTCAGACCTCGGACGACGCCGATGGAATAGGAAGATGGTTTTTTAGCAAAATATATTAATTACAGCTTCTTCAAACTAAGTTTAGTTTTTGTTTCTTCATCCATGTATTCTAAAATTGATAATTTATGCTCTGGAGATAAATCATCTGATTTCAACAATGATTTAAGTCTAAATGCAGACATTTCTTGAATTTGAGACCATAATTCTAGCTCTTTAAGTGTAGTTTCTAACTCATATCTTCTTAAATCTTTCTTTTCGGGCATTTTAAAATTCGAATCTTCTCTAAATGTTACTTTGTAATCCTTACCACTTACTGAATTATGTCCCGATTCTTTAGAATAATTAATTAATTTATTTTCAAGAGTTTCAAGCATTGCATCCATATCTGAAATTAATTCTTTCTTTTTGTCTTTAAGTTCTACTAATTTATCAACTGTCTCTGATGCTTCAACTGAAGTCATCGTTGATGTGTCAATGAAAGGATTTGAAGTTTCACCTGAATTTGTGTGCCTTAATCTTAATGCGACCAAATCTTCCATTTCTTTTGGTAATGAATCTACTTCATATCTCAAATAAGAATTACCAGGATTATCAGGATGAAGCCAAACCAAAAACATGTTACTAACTTTTTTACCATAATTTTTTTCTAAAATCCATTTGTAAGTGTTTAATTGCAATGAATATTTCCAAAAATTAGCGTCCGGTAGATGGGAAATACAGTCTACAATTGCAGAAGCCCATCTATTCTCTTTGACCACTTTTTTTGATCTTTTCCAGTCATAAATTTGCAAAGTACCATCTGGATTTTCAAAAAGCATATCTACTGATCCGGCAAGCCGGAGATCTCTATCCCAAACCATCCATTCCGTTCGATATGGAGTTAGCTTCTTCTCTAATGAATCATTAAATTCCTTAAAATATTTCCACTCGAGACTCCCGTCGTCTTCAACATCCATTTCATTATAAAAACATTCAATATTATAATGCATTTTAGTACCTGCATCTGAAGCTACAATACCATCATTTTTCCACTTCATTTTTATTTCTTCTCTAGTCATTCCGAAATAAGGACTATTGGGCCAGCGAGGAGAAGCCATCATCTTGGTTATAACTGAGTCAGAATCAAATTTAGGAAAATGTGTACTGTTCCAAGATGTAACAGACATATAGTCAGAATCTCCATCTATTGTGTATATGTGAGGACCTTCTTCAAATGAGATATGAGAATCTCTCTCGTGTGCATTTTTTTTAGCTAAAAAGATTGGCTCTTCCACTGAAATTAAGTATTACAATCATATACTTAAAAATATAGAAGCAAAGAAGTATTAAACTCCGACCTTTGAGAAAGTATGGAACTAACAACACTTGAAGACTATGTTAGGCGTGAAGTATTCAAAACGGATAAAGAATTATTTGACTTTTGCCCTTCCTGTGACGAGACTGGAAATACAATAAGGGCCCTTATGGAAGGATTATTTATACAAGCAAAAAAGCTTCAGAAAGAACGTGATGATATTTTGAAAGTTAATCGTTCTATTGCAAAGAGCATAACTGAATTGAAGAGTGTCGTAGATAACATAGGAAATCTAACTTAGCGTAGGCATTAGATAATTCATTTATTATACCATATTCTACAGTTTATCATGGAAAAGTTAGTAGCTTTGTCTGGAGTCGTAAAATCATACGGTAATACTAGTGTACTTACAGGTATTGATCTGGACATTGCAAAAGGCGAATTGATTGTTTTACTCGGCCCTTCCGGAAGCGGAAAAACAACACTTTTGAATTTGATTGCAGGGATAGACACCGCGAATAGTGGGGAAATATTGGTACTTGGAAAAAATCTTTCTGAGATGACTGATTTGGAATTAACTGAATACAGAAGAGATTCAGTAGGGTATATATTCCAATTTTATAATTTATTACCAAACCTAACAGTTATGGAAAATGCTTCATTAGGATTAGAACTAAAAGGAGAAGAATTGGACTATGCCAAAATAATTTTAGATAAGGTAGGTCTTGATGATAAATCACAGCGTTTTCCAGCCCAACTTTCCGGTGGAGAACAGCAACGTGTTGCGATAGCAAGAGCTATGGCAAAAACCCCTGCACTTATTGTAGCTGATGAACCTACCGGGAATCTAGATAAAAATAACTCACAATCAGTAAGAAACCTTTTCAAAGAAATATCAAATGATGCAACTATTATTATTGCAACGCACGACAACGATTATCTTGAAATTGCAGACAAAGCTTATGAGTTAAATGAAGGGAAACTAATTAAAATTAAATGAGCATAATATTCAAAAAATTCCAACGAGACCTATACTCTGAATTACCAAAAATCGCAGTCTCCATTATTATTATTTCAATGGGAATTGGAGGATTTATTACATTCTTCCAGGTTTCAGACAATATCAAAGAAACTGTAGACTCGCAATATGAAGAAATGAATCTAGGAGATTCATGGATAAATTTACAACCAATACCAATACCTACTCCTGACGAATTGATTGAGTATAGCAAGCAAAATGATGATAACAGTATAAATGAAATTTTACCTCAAATTGACGTAATGCAGCCCAGACTGCACCTTTATGGTAAATCCGAAGGTAAAAATGGACCTATAATTATTGAAATATTAGGGCTACCCGATGAGCAAAAAATAAACAAATTGAGAATTACCGAAGGTGGAAATTTAGCGACTAATGCCAAGTCTGGAAATATTCCTGTTGTAGTTGAATCAAGGTTTGAAAAATACCACGGTTATGGATTAGGCGATACATTTAATCTAAGTATTGTTAAAATCGATCAAGAAGCGATTGAGTTTGAAACCATAAATGTAACTGTAGAGGTTGTTGGAGTCGCAGTATCTGCTGAATATTTCCTTATCACTGGAAATCAAGGTGTTTTTGTACCAAGGCAATCGACAATTGGAGTAATGTTTGTAAATTTACCGATATTGCAAAATGTAACTGGATTTGATGGAATGATCAATCAAGTTAGTATCAAATCAGACAGTAACGTTGATGAATTATTTAGTGGAACTCCTTTAGAAAATGTAATTATTTCTTCATACGAAAAGGAAAATATGGAATCTTATATGATTCTAAATAATGATCAAAAAGGTGTCAAACAGGTAACACCAAAACTTGCTGGTATTTGGCTAATAATTGCGGGTTGCACAATCTCTCTAAACCTGTACAGAATAATACAATCTCAGAAGAAACAAATAGGCGTAATGAGAGCTGCTGGAATGACATCTAATGAAGTTATGTCTTTCTATACCTGGTATGGAATCTTCATTGGTGCTATCGGTTCTATAGGCGGAATTATTGCTGGGTTTGGAATTTCTGTCTATATAACGTACCAATATTCTTTAGCTACCGAAATACCTGGAATCGTTTATGGTTTATCTCCAAGATTAGTACTATTTGGAATTGCTTTAAGTATGATCTCAAGTTTAGTATTCATAATTTTGCCAGTTAGAAAAGCTGCTAACATTGCGATAACTGATTCTATGTCTCCGGATATTCCTAGTTTTAAAGATTCAAAGATTACGGAAATAAGCTCGAAACTATCATTATCTTTAAGATTGGCATTTAGAAACTTTTCAAGGAACAGAACAAGAACCATGCTAACTACTGTTGGCCTTTCCCTTGCCTTAGTAACGCCGTTTGCATTGGGCGTTATACTATCAAGTACAGAAAATGCGGTGGAAACTAGCTTTGATCTTCCAGGCTGGGATGGAACTGCAGTTTTCGACTCATTCCAAGAACAAAACGTGACAATTGATGAGCTGGAAAGTAGAGATTACATTAGTAGCGCAGATCCTGTTTTATCTTGGGAAATCGGAGCATTTAACGAACGTATCGTTGTAATTGGATCTAACTATGGCAATGTTTTTAGTTTACCAACTGAAAATGAATTTAACCAATTTACAACTAATAACGAAATAATTATAGATTCTTTATTTGCTATGAGGAACGATTTAGAAGTAAATGATATTTTTGAAGCTTCGTTGTTAGGGCAAAAAAAGAACTTAACAGTGGCTGCCATTCACACACAGATTCTCGGTGGAGGTTTCATGAGCCTTGAAGGTCTACAAGTATGGCTACACGAGTGGGAGGATGAGATAAAATCTTTGGCTGTTAACTCCTCAGTTCTTAACGAAACCGAAATTGAAAAATTACCTGACTTACCAATGAATCCAATTAGTGGAGTATATCTAACTGGAGATGCTACAAGACTAAACAACGAGTCTCCTGACTACATGGTTGCAGTTATTGCTAAAGATGACCTAAAAGGTCAGGTTGATAAGTTGATGGAACTATTTACATTTTTTATCAATTTATATTATGGTTTGGCAGCTGTAATGGCATTTTTAATCATTGCTAACACTGCTACAATAAATATGCTAGAAAGAGAAAGGGAGATGGCAACGCTAAAGACCTTAGGAACTAGTGACGTTATTCTGAGTAAGGCCACATCAGCCGAGAATTTTGTGATGGGAACTATTGCAGGAGTTACAGGAATTATAATGGGTTACCCTATAGCTGTATGGTTGTTACAAACATTTACGTATGAGATTTACTATGTTCCAACTTATTTTCCAAGCGGATTACCTATTGTAATGATTGTATGTGTTATTCTCTTAAGTGTATCTGCAACAATTCCCTCATGGATTAGGTTAAGAAATATGAACCTTGGAAATCTGGTCCGCTCCATAGAAAGGTAATTTTTAGTATATAAATGTTTTAAGAAATGCTAAATTTTAATCTTCCTTTAAATATCTGTCAGTAATTATTTAAACTATTTTGTCAAAGGCACAATATGGAACAACTAGATATCCTTGCTAAGCAAGTAAATCGTAACCCTTCTGTAGTTATTGGAGCAATAATGATTGTAACTGCAATCATGTTTACTATTTTAGTCACAGCACCTGAGGCTGGAGACCCAAGCCAGTCCGGATTCATACCTGAAAATGAAGTTGTTGACGCTATGACCGATATTGGTGAAAAGTTCAGTACTGAATACTCCGTGGTAACGCTAATAAAATCTGATGATGTAATATCATCATCAACATTTGTCGATATATTAGAACTTCAGATAGCATTGACTGAGGACGAAGATATTTCTAAGAGTTTAACCGACCAGCAAACAAAGGCAAACAGTATCATTTCCTTACCAAACTCATTAGCTTCACAATTCAATGCCAGTAGTGCTAATTTATCTGAATTGAAATCTCTTTACGAGGGAAAAAGTAATCAGGAAATAAAATCTGCACTGCAAAATGCAACTGAAGACCCTTATGCAGGAGCTGCAATTATCCCATTACTTGGAGAATTTGATGAAAACTCTACTACTGCCAAATCTACTATAATTACTCTGAAGCTGGACAACAGTAACCGTGAAGGTGAAAACTCAGTTCAAGCTCTAGAAAGAGTTGCTAAGGTAGAAAATGTAATGGGCACTATTTCAATGGACTATCGTGAAAACGTATTCACTGACACGAGTGCATATTCTCTAGGTCAAGGTGCAATGGATGCTGAAATTAACTCTCAATTTGAAGAAGATATCGGAAACAGACTAATGCCATTTGTTTTAGGTTTCATATTACTAGTATTATATTTAACTTTCAGATCTGGAATTGACATGCTACTGACTCTGGTAGCTCTATTCATTTCCATAATTTGGACCTTTGCTTTTGGAGTTATACTTGATTTTGAACCTAGTTTTTTCTTAACTATAATACCTATACTTTTGATTGGATTAGGCGTAGATTATGGAATCCACCTTACTATGAGATACAGAGAAGGTGTTGTTGAAAATGGTGATATTAACAAGGCCAATAAGACTGCAATTATTTCTGTTGGTTCTGCTTTATTATTTGCTACAATTACAACCATGATTGGTTTCTTTTCAAATCTTTCCTCTGAAATAGTACCAATAAAAGAATTTGGTATACAAACTGGATTAGGTATTTTATCTGCATTTATTATCTTTGTAACTTTCCTTCCTGCCTGTAGAATAGTTATTGATAGGTACTACGAAAACAAAGGTAAAAATGTTCTGTCTCAAACAAATATTGATATTATTAAAGCTAAAAAAATGGGGAGCGAAAGTGATGCAATATCCGATAAATTTATGAGTATTGGATCTATTTTGGCCCTGAAGTATCCTGAAAAAACACTTGCATTTTTTGTAGTTTTAACACTTGTTGCAGGGTATGGTGGAAGCCAAATTTCATCTGAATTCAATGCCGAAGACTTCTTGCCGCAAGAAGTAGAAGTTGTAAAACAATTTAACTACTACCAAGATAATTTTGGAGCTTCGGCTGGTGAAGTATCATTCATTTACATTAGTGGCGAAAATTTAGCTACTAATCAAGTTTTCCAGGCTATTGATAGCACGCAAGATCAACTTTTGATCGACGACACTTATGTTTCTGGAGACCCAAATAACATCTTTTCAGCGTTAAATGGTATGAGAAATCTAGCTTCAAGTGAATCTGGATATTTCTATAATGCAACTTTTGCTGAAATGTTTAATTCAAAAGACACTGACAATGATGGAGTACCAGATACTGATGCAGATGTAAAGGAATTATTAGATTGGGTATTCGTAGGAGAAGGTGTAAATCAACCTTCCATGATTAAAAATTTCATTTACTACGATGAAGAGACTGGAGAATATACTGTTTCATACATAATGCTTACAACCAAATCTAAGAATGTATTTTATGTTGAGGTAAGTGATGAATTAAATAAAGACATTAAACCTCTTGAGGACATAGAAACTAGTAGTAAAATTAAGGTTGTTGCTACTGGGCAACCTCCAATATTTGTTGTAGTTATGGACACAATAACTGCAACTATGATTCAATCGATTTTGTACACTATTGCATTGTCATCTTTAGTTTTGACAGCAGTTTTCTGGTTTAACGATGGTCAACCTCTACTAGGCATTCTAACCATTATTCCAGTTTTATTAGTTCTAACATGGATTCTGGGAACGATGGTAGTTATTGGATATACTCTCAACGTGATGACTACGCTTATTGGGGCTTTAACTATTGGATTGGGTGTTACTTATGCAATACATATTTCACATAGATTCATAGAAGAGTTAGAAGAACACCATTCCTTAGAAAAAGCAGTCAATAATACTGTGAAAAATACTGGTTTCTCACTATTTGGTGCTGCAATGACTACTGTTTTATCTTTCGGAGTTTTATCCCAATCGATATTAGTTCCAATGCAGCAATTCGGTACAATTACTGCTTTAACAATTTTGTTTTCATTCTTGTCTTCTGTTTGGGTTCTACCGAGCATTTTAGTTCTCTGGGCTAGACAAGCGGGATTAACTGAGTATTCTAGTGAACATGAAAATAATATTCCGGAGCCAAAAGAAAAGCTCGAAAACAATGATGTGGAACCAAGAGCAATGATGGCTACAACCAATGACGAGTCAGAAGAAGAATAAATTAGAATTTACTAATTAACTCTAGTACAAGCCTTTCGCAAGAATTGAGATCGCTATCGTTTGATGATCTCAAAACTATAGTAGCACCGTAAACTCCATCTCTGGAGAAAGGATAACTACCGACAGACACATTTGAAAATTGCTCTTGAATTAGCGTTAATTCTTCTGCAAAAAAACTTTCTCCAACCATAATGTCATAGGATCTTGATTTAACTACATCCCCGGCCTCAAGATAGCCATACATTCCCTCTAACATTCCCTGCATTATTTTTGGAATACCTGCCATAACAAAAACATTACCTATCTTGTAACCTGGAGCTTTAGTAACTGGACTGTAAATTAATTCACCTCCCACTGGAATGCGAAGCATCTTGAGGAGAGGTTCCGTTAATTCCTTTCCGTCGAGAAATTCCTTCATCTTTTCTAATGCATCATCATCAACTTTAGCTTCAACACCGAATGCCTTAGCAACACACTCTGTTGTAATATCATCATGTGTTGGACCTATACCTCCAGTTGTGAATACATAATCATATTTTTTTCTTAACGAATTTAATGCACCAATTATAGCACCCTCATCATCTAAAACTACCCTAACCTCTGATAATGAAATGCCTAACTTACCTAACCACTTAGCCAAATATGCAAGATTTTTATCTTCAGTTCGCCCTGAAAGAATTTCATCTCCAATTATAACCAAAGATGCTTGCTTCACAATTTTTCCAATTCTTTGATTCTCTTTTCCATTGGAGGGTGAGTTGAGAACATATTGATGAAGAAATCTCCACCCCTTAAAGGATTAACAATACACATTGCAGCATTACTTGGTGAACCACAGTCTAATGGCTTCCTATGATTTTCCCATTCTAACTTTTTGAGTGCACTAATCAAAGCCCATGGCTTGTTAGTTAATTTGGCTGCGGTCGCATCTGCGTGATATTCCCTTGAACGAGATACAGCCATCTGAAGTAAAAATGCGGCCAAGGGTGCGGTTATGGCTACTAGAATCATAATCCCTGGGTGAACATTTCGATTTCGTCCACCAAACATACTGTTCCACCACATCATTCTAGCTGCGAAAGATATGAATCCTGCAATTGTAGCTGCAACACACATAACTAATGTGTCTCTATTTTTTACATGAGCCATTTCATGGGCCATGACTCCTTCTAACTCATTGTCGTCAAGAACTGACATTATCCCTGTAGTAGCTGCAACCACTGCATTTTTTGGATTTCTACCTGTTGCAAACGCATTAGGTGTAGCTGAAGGAACAATGGCTACCTTTGGCATCGGCAAACCGTTTAAATCTGCTATTTTTTTAACGATGCCAAAAAGCCTTGGATTATCGTTTCTTTCAATTACTTTAGCCCCATAAGCTCTCAAAACAATAGAATCGCTGAAAAAATATGAAAATAAATTAATTGCAATTGCTATTATTGAGAAAATAACTATTCCGTAAGATGAGCCTGCTGCAACAAATCCTACTATCATCATTAGCAGCGTTAGCATAAAGTATAAACCAAATAGACGTAAAAAGGCCATGTGTTACGATTTTAACCCCATAAATAAAATTTGTTCAGTCTACATAATGCACGTATTCTTGATTTTCAAGCATCAGTACGGCTTTCTTTTCAACTTCTGAATCATATCTGAAAACTGGATTGGGACTTTCACCTTGAGGCACACGCAAATCATCTAATTTGTTGTCTGAAAAAGCTCTAACAGCTTCTACCATCAAATTTGAAGCTACGACCGAGGTTTTATAGCATAAATCATGATAGTCATCTCCTCTTTTAACTTCTATTTCTCTCTTCCCAACTAAATCTCCTGCATCAATGTCCGTAGAGCAGAAATGACAACTGCTACCTATTTTTATTCCTTCATGAACGCTCCAAGCTGGAGATGCTGAACCTCTGCACTCAGGCAACAATCCTGGATGAGAATTTAAGACACCGCCTTTGTTTCCACCGTATTCTAATATTTTACCTCTAATTATTCTAGTACCGCCAAATACAATCAAATCTGGATCTGCACTTTCAATGTGCTCCATGCAATGCTCATCATTGTGAATTGGAACCTGCACAAAAGGAATATTGTGCTTTTCAATTTGTGATTTCATAGTTGGAGCTAGTGGGTTGGAGCCGAGTCTAAACTCAAACTTTTCCCTCTCTGTATTCCCACCATCTGATTTCTCCTCAATTATCAAAGAAGGAATAAAGCCTGAATCTACTAGCTGGCAAAGCATTTCTCTGCCCCAAGGATGCTCAGTGATAGAAAAAAATACAAATTTCATTTTTGTGCAACCACCTTAAATTCTACTGAAATGGGAGTAGGTAAAGAGCCTACTTCAACCGTAGTTCTAGTAACTTCAAATCCATCAAGATATTCTCCATAAATTTGATTAAATCTTGAAAAATCATCTTTCATATTCGTTAAAAAAACCATTATGTCTACTACGTTTGACATAGACAAATTAGCAGCTTCCAAAATGGCTTTTACATTACTAAAAACTGCATGTGTTTGGTCTTCGATTCCTACTGGAATTTCGTCAGTCTCAGGATGTCTTGGACCCACTCCAGATAGAAACACTAAATCGCCAGCTTCTTTAGCGTGAACATATTTTCCCACTGGTTTTGCTGCTTTGTCAGTATTAATCGCCATCTCTTTCCTCTAATGGACCCATTCCAGGCTGATCATAGAAATCTAAAACTTCCCTATCTCCTTTGTAGAATTCGGGATCATCCTCATCATACTCGAGATCTCCTGCAGTATCCTCTGCTGGCGTTAATGTTACAACTGCTGCACCTGTTCCACATATGGGCTCATAAGCTAAAACATTCCCATCATATAAATTATTTTGACCCATGATAGAGGCCATAATCCAAAATGGTTTAAAACTTACAACTTTTGGAACTCTTGCTTCGTTATGGAATTGTCTAGATAACTGAGAAACATCTTCTAACCTTCCTTTTTCTAAATATTCAAGGAATTTTGAATTCCATTCATGATCTTTGAGTGAATGAATTCTATCTTCCTTAGGGTCTATCTCTACAGTATGCAACCTATTTGACAAAGCTGACACAACAACTACTGCAGCTTTTTTACCACTAGCATCAATAGCATCTCGTACTGATTTACCTAAAACTATACTCTCTGCCCGATTTGCATACATATTGCTTGATACAATTATGGCAGGTAATTTATTTTCAGGATTTAATAATTTAAGAGCTACAATTGAGCCAGTATCTATTGGAAATCCATAATAAGAAACTGTACGGGCATGTAAACCACGCTCTTTACACTTAGTTACAGTTAATTCTGCAAATTCCGGATCCATGCGAAATTTATAATCTATGCTACCCAAATCGTGGAATTCTTCGTCTACATAGGTCCATTCAGGTTCAGGATATGCCTGAATTTGATGGCCTAAAATAGAAGGCCAAAAAGTACTATATAGTACTAAAATTTCAGCTCCACTTTCTTCAAGTTCTACTCTAGCTTTCTCATAAGCATCACGAACTCTTTGCCATCCCTCGTTTTTTTCAGGACAAAGAAGTGGGTGAGGCAGGCCTGGAACTAAAATTCCTTTGCAGACGTTATCATCTCTCATATCTTGGCCTTTTTAGGATCCCAACCGATTATTGCATTGCCAGTACCAATTACAGTTCCATAAGCATGTACTGTAGCCTTGTAATCTGGAAAATCTAATGCACTCATTAACCAAGTCAAACAACCTGCTTCAGTTTCCGCTACAGTTTGCTCAGTGAAATCGGGCATCAAATCAATTAATTCTTTAGTTTTACCTTCCTTCATTAGATTTATCATTTTCATATCCCAAAGATATTGATTATGATTAGTTATGTGCTCCTTACTCATGTCTTCAGGAATTTCAGGCTCTGTGGTAAAATGTCGATGAGATAATGAATTACTTGAAAGTAGTAAGGCTTTCTTACCTGAAGCTTCAACGGCTCTTCGGGTTGCTTTCCCTAATTTTATCATATTAGCTTGCATTAATTCTGAATTAAAATAAAATTTCGAACGATTTGATGAAATACAAACTATTGGTTTATCCCACTTCGGATTGACTAAATGACCGCTGGTTATAGTACCATAATCTATTCTAAAATCTGGATTTTCCATCATCTTTACTAATAGGCCTTCTTCTGCGGCACTGTCGTGAATGGCTTTAGACAATTCAACGTCTACTGTTAAGTCATAATTGTATCTAAATATGTTTGGAAATATAGGATCTACTGATAGTGATTTGAATTTCTCAACTCCAAGGAAATGAGTACCTACAAATGTCGCCCAGTGAGGTGTGTGAATAATTATAACCTCGTAGTCTTTTTCAGATAAACTATCTCTTAATCTTTCATATCCCCAACGAAGTTCTTCCCATCCACCTTCTGCGGTAGCTTCGTTTTGAGGTGGGTTCTCTGCATAAACAAGGTGCGGAGGATGTGGTGCTAGTGCTCCCATTACAATTTCCCCTTTAGACATGTTTCTACAATTAAACCCAGTTATAAGACAATTAGCTTAGTTGATATTGAACAAAAACCAACGTAATATTTGCTTTTCTAGCCAATAGGATGTATCTCTTGAAACAAAAGCCACATGTCCGCCTTTTTCTGTTGTAAAAAAATTTAGAAAAGGGGAAGATAATTCCTTATCGGAAGGAAAGCAATCTGGAGGCGATAGCGGATCATCGAGACTGTTCAACATGAAAGTGGGGTGATCTATCTTTGTCAAATGCTTTGCTGAGCTAATTTCTTCATAGAAACTTGAGGCGTCAGGAAAATTAAAGTATGGTGCTGTTATTTTATCGTCTAACTCATACAATGTCTTAGATTCAAAGAAAGCATCGTAATCTACTTCATTGGGAAATCTAGCTTTCTTAAGTTTATATTTTTCTATAAGTGAAGATACAAAAGATTGCTCATACACTCTTGAAAAACCCTTTGACATAGCTGTAACTCCTGGTTCAATTCTATAATTACCTGAAATTAATGCTGAAGCGAATATTCTTGGCAGATTAGATTTAGGCCTTGAAATGCAATTAGCTAAAATATTGGCTCCAAAACTATAACCTACTAAAAAAATAGGCCGATTCTGATCTTGGTTGCGTACATACCATATTAATTGTTCTAAATCTTCAGTTTTTCCTGCATTATATGTGTAAAATGTATCATTAATAACTCCAGAGCAAGAACGATAATTAATTGCATAACCGCTCCAACCTAATCTTTGAATTATAGTCATTAATCTAGTAATGTGAGTTGAGTTTGAACTACCTTCAAAACCATGACACGCTATTACTGCTGGACCTTTACCATCAACAATATCAACATCGAAAAAATCGTTATCAGGAGTTTTCAGCCTTTTTCTGCGATAATTTATCTTCTCTCCTTTAAGAAAAATACCAGCATAGATTGATTGCGCATGTGGATTTCTTAGATGGTACGGTAGGCGATATGAAGATAGTTTAAAATTTGCTTTTGATATCATTTCAGTAAATTATTTACTCTTTGACACAAATATTTACAGGCTGTGAGAAAAAACTTAGGCTCCAACGTCCTCCTTCTGTTCCAACACCACTATCCTTTACACCGCCGAATGGAACTCGTAAGTCTCGATGAAGCCAAGTATTGACCCAAACCATCCCTGTTTCGATCTTTTCAGCTAATTCTTTCCCTCTTGTAGAATCTGAAGTCCAGACCGAACCTGCCAGCCCGTAATCTGTACAATTTGCCATTTCAATAGCTTCATCATCTGTTTTAAATTGATGCAGAGTAACAACGGGGCCAAATATTTCCTCATTAGAAGTTCTACTCTGATAATCAAGATTTGATACTACTGTTGGTTCCAAAAAGGCCCCTTTATCAAATGGAGACTCTAAATTCGGTATTTTTCCTCCACATAATATTTCTCCGCCCTCTCTTTGGGCTAGATGAATATAAGATTCCACCTTGTCTCTATGAGATAAAGATACTAAAGCACCTAAATCTGAATCGTCTGATAAAGGGTCTCCCACTTTCATGCTCTTAATGTAAGTTACAAATTTTTCTACAAATTCATCCCAAATCTTATGTGAAATTAAAATTCGACTACCACATAAGCAAACTTGGCCTTGATTAAGAAAACCCGATCTTGCAATTTCCGGAATGGCACTATCAATGTTTACATCGTCTAAAACAATTGTTGCATTCTTACCACCCAACTCTAAACTTAATTTTTTGAACATGGGAGCTGCTGTTTCAGCTACTTTCTTACCTGTAATTGTTCCTCCTGTAAAAGAAATCAAATTAACTTTCGGATGTGATACTATTGTTTGACCTGCCTCATGTCCTAAACCATGAACTATGTTAACAACACCCTGCGGCAAGCCTATTTCGTGAAAAACATCTGCAAGAAGATTTGCTGTTAATGGCGTAAGTTCAGAAGGTTTTGCGACTACTGTATTACCCATAACAATAGCAGGTGCTATTTTCCACGATAGAAGGTATAAGGGAAGGTTCCACGGAGTTATCAAACCTGCAACTCCTGCCGGTTTGTAAATTACGTGATTAGTTGCATCATCCATCTCAAACTTTTCACCAACAAAGTCTTTACTGAATTCTGCAAAAAAACGGAAATTTGCAACAGATCTTGATGCATCTACCGCTCTTGCAAGCTTAATTGGTTTTCCAGTATCTAATGACTCTAGTTTAGCAATCTCTTCTGAACGTGATTCTAATGCATCTGCTATCTTTTCTAGCCAAAATCTTCTACTATCTAAATTCAAATTACTCCAATACTCGCGAGCATTGTCTGCAGCCAATACTGCTTTTTGGACATCATCTGGTTTCGAACGTGGAATATTGGCTATAATTTTTCCTGTAGCTGGATTAATATCTTCAATAGTTTCTTCAGTACTTACAAAATTACCATTTACGTAATTTTGAACCTTAATCATTCTGTACTCTTATAGTCTTCAGGATTGAAATACCAGCGATCATTATCTGGATCCCATTCATCCCAAGTTGGAATATCCTTTAACTTTTCTAAATATTTTTTAGGTACGACACCCGGGACTAGGAATGCTTTTTGTCTTCTGAGAGGGTAAGGATTTCTTAATTCCATGCCTAAAACACCCAAAATTCCTCTTGCAACATACCATGTAGCTTGTGGATTCCAACCGTGTGCGATTTTTACAACAACACCCAATCCTTCGGGATAATCATCATGAATTATAGATAAGCCAAGAAGTCCGTCTGCACCTTCTTTTGCAATTACATTACCCTTGCATGTTTTAATTATTGTAGTATCTAGTCTGTTAAACCCTCCGACTAAATCTGGATTTGTAACCATTGCTTCCCATATCCAATTTTCATCTTTCTCTTTAGCTAAACCGGCATAACATGCAGCCAATTCGTTTACAGTATTTGACAAAGTAGGAAAGCCGTCCCCATCACGTGCAATTCTTTGAGGATTCCAATCTTTACCTAAAAAATGCCTTATTTCTTCTAAAAAAGCAAAGAAAAATGGATGACTTGGTAAGGTATAACCTGCTCTGTTCCAACCTTTCCTTCTACAACCCAAAAGAATAGCTGCATGTTGACCTGATGAGTTAGAATACCAGCGTCTTGCTCTTCGTACTTGTCTGCCAAATTGAACTAACGGTAAATCTAAAGGCGTCTGCATTAATCCCCAATCTGATTGTGGAAGTAGCGACTGTGCAGCTTTCACGTGCTCAGAAGTTCCATTGTGACTCGCTACTGATATTGCTTTTTGATCCCAATTTAAATCAGATAATTCTTCACTAAAAACCTTTAACATTAATGGCTTCATCATGGAACGGCCATAACAAAGAACATTTCCGCCAAAACTATGAATGTTTTTACCTCCGCTATACCAAGCCACTGCTCCATGTATTGTTGTCTCGCTAACTCCGTTTCTCCTATAATCAACTAAGGGCTCCCATTCTACGTCTCTTCCTGTAGGGATATCTCCTTCAGTGTCTCCTAGAGGACTACTTGGGTACAACTCTTTAATTTCTGTAGGGTGACTCATTTTGTTAATTCCTTAACACGAGGTACAACCTTCTTCATGAAAGCTTCCATGTTTCTTATTACTCTAGGACTGTCGTGATTGAAAAAATCAAACCAAGTCATTATGCAATCGTCAGAATGAAAGCGTTCTGCTATTTGTTGTGCGACCTGTTCAACATTTCCAATTACAGAATTATCTGCCGCCATTGATACCTTGTTAGGATCAATTGTTCCTTCTAATGCACCCCAATATGAACTCAATGAATTTTTAGCTTCTTGCTTCGCAGCCTCGGTCTTTTCGGCCTCAGATAAATTTGGCTCATCATTGACAAATATCATCAATGTTCTAGGCATGTAATTTCGCTTCCATTTTCCGCCGTTTGAATTATAATGATTAGTCATTCTATCATGTGTTGCTTCAATTACTTCAGGCGGAGTAATTGATAAATTGAAAACTTTAACAGGGCTAATTTTGTTGACTTCTTTTTGTAAATTACCATCATGGGAGCCAAGTATCAAATCTAGAAGATCTCTATTCCAAGACTGTGGGATATTCTTGACATCCTCAAATACATATCTATTTGGAATAGGTATTTCATTAGGAAACTCCGAAATGGAATCTCGCTTCATTAATGCTTCTTGTACTCGTACCCAATCCTCGTCGCTTCGAAAATTAGACCTTGTCAAAATTGTTTTTCTTATATTTTTACTATTGACTATTTTCCCATTAAGTAATTTTAAGAAGATTTCAGAA
>Ga0207985_1000040_pt1 | contig 32087 bp, 45 predicted proteins | sample ETNtaG_3_FD_185761 | JGI IMG/M metagenome (GOLD analysis project Ga0207985, IMG submission 185761) | Marine microbial and viral communities from oxygen minimum zone, Eastern Pacific Ocean - ETNP201302SV84 (SPAdes) (version 2) | ecosystem: Environmental > Aquatic > Marine > Unclassified ...
AACCTGGGCCCCGGCTACAACAAACACGGCCGGTGACTTAACAGTGACAAGTGGAGGTCTTATCCAGGGTGGCGTTAAATTTGGAGCCGATGTTTTAGTTTTTACAGATGTCGGCCTTAATAAAATTTATTACACGGGAGCTCCTTTTATTTATGGTATTACTGACGCCGGTCAAAATTGTAGGGCCGCAAGTATGCGTACAGTCGTTAACACCGGAAACTTTGTGGCCTGGATGGGCGATAATTCTTTTTACTTATATTCGGGCCAGGTACAAAAAATACCTAGTGATGTCCACGACTTTGTTTTTGATAATATTAATTATGTTTATCGTGCGGCCTCTTGCGGTGGCCATAACCAATTATTTAATGAGATATGGTGGTTTTTCCCTAGTGGTCTTTCAAAAACACCTAATAAATATGTCATCTGGAATTATATGGAAAAGACCTGGAGTATAGGAGAGCTTGACCGCTCGTTTTGGATTGACCAAGGTGTTTTCTCTTTTCCTATTAGTGGCGACTCCTCTGGAAACTTATATGAGCACGAAACTAATAGCATTCAAACATCGCCTAATAATACGGCCGTGCCTTTTTGCAAGTCTGGGCCCATACAAATTAGCCAAGGAGATAATTTGGCCCAGGTCAATCAAATTGTCCCGGATAGCGATGCAACCAATTTACCAGGCGTCACTTTAGGCTTTAAGGGAAAAAATACTCCCCTGGGGCCAGAAACAGATTTTGGAAACTTTACTTTTGAAACAGATGGCTACACAGACGCTAGATTTACCGCCAGGCAAATAAATTTAGAAGTGACTGGCGATGCAAACCAAGACTTTCAAGTCGGCGATATTAGGCTTGACGTAAAAGCTAGGGGGCGTCGTTAATGCCAGATTACGGAGACAAGGGCGGATTTCAAGGGAGTGGCCTGGGTGGTAATCCTGGAAACTCTGGAGCCGGTTATGGCTCTAATAATAAGGGAACGCCATATGGAAAATCTTTAGGCGAGGCAATAGCCAGGGCAAATATGAAAAACGCCCCAGATCCGGTGTCATATGTCACACAATCTGTTATCCAAGAAAGAGGCGGTTATACTCACGGATCAGTAAGTCCAGGCGATTTGGCCGGTATGGCCGGAATGATGGCCCAGTCAAATAGTTTTGGCGGACAAAATAATAAAGATGTGCAACAGGCAATGGCTAACGCTTATTCCAGGGCCGGGCCTGGGGCCGGGCAAAGAGGCGTTTTAGGATCATACAATTTAGGTATGGGTAATAATCCGACCACAGATATGGGCCTTATTGATAGCCTAAAATATAACACCATTGACCAACCTGGCTTTATGAATCAAGTAGCAAATATGGGTGTTGGATTATTAGGAAATATGGTGGCTCCAGGATTAGGAACAGTAGTTGGCTTATTAAATAGAGATAAAAGAGACCAACAAAAAAATATTAATATGAAAATGGCCAAGGTTGATGAGGATAAATTTAGCGGCCCAGATAGACAGGAGTTGTTTTATGGCTCGTAGATCATTAATCAGACCAGAGGAACAGTATAGCCAAACTTTTTTAAATTATTTGGTCGACCAAATTGAGGATATTACAGGCCTTACATTCACTAAAGGCGAAAGAATTGAAGCAAACGGCGTAGATAGTTCAGAAATCGTACTAGTTTCGCCAAATGGCACAAAGTATAAATTAGAGGTAGATAATAGTGGCAATATCAGCACTAGCGTCGTCGTTTAATTACGACTGGCAAAGATGTCGAAAATATATTGTTAATGCCGTAGAGCATCAAGACCTCTATTCAATAGAAGATATAGAGGTTAAAATAGCAGACGGAACATTCCAATTCTGGCCAGGAATACAATCCGCATTCGTCACAGAAATAAGTCGTTTCCCACAAAAGACAGTTTTAAATTTATTGTTTTGTGGAGGAGACTACAAAGAGTTAGAGGCAATGCTTCCATATATTGAAGAGTTTGGTAAGCGTTGTGGGGCCACACAAATATTCGGAGGCGGACGCCCAGGGTGGACAAGAAAATTGAAACACCTGGGGTTTAAATCTGAACATCTAATTAGCAAGGATCTTTAAAAATGAGTAAAGGAAAAACAGTACAATCAGCAAAAGTCGAAACACCACAATATCAGGAGGACGCATATAAAGAGTTATATGCAATGGGCCGTAATGCGGCTAATCGACAATTTACACCATACACAGGACAAGCAGTAGCCGGGCAAAATGCGGCCGGTCAAGAGGCTTACAATACCTCTAGGGAAATGATGTCTAATGCTAATAGATTTGATCCAACGGCCGGACTTATGTCTAACATCGGTCAAGGTGGCCAGGTAGGCTCGGTAGGTTATAACGCTAATGTTGGCTCGGCCCAGGGACAATTAAACAACCTGGTAGATAGAGGCAATATTAGAGAAATGGGCCAACAAGAGATTTTAGGAAAAATTGGAAATTATTTAAATCCATACCAGGACATAGTCACAGACCAAGGTATAAGAGACCTAAATAGGTCAAGACTAAAACAATTAATGAGTGACCAGGACGCACAAATAGGCCGAGGTGCTTTTGGTGGATCCAGGGGAGCTCTTTTAGAAGCAGAAACAAATAAAAATTATAATGAGTCCGTTGCGGATTTTGTAGCTCAACAAAACCAACAAGGTTTTGACAGGGCCACACAATTAGCGTCCGCCGATATGGATAGACAATTAACGGCCGATACAGCAAATATGGGCCAAGATGCGGCCGTTGCAATGGCCAACCAGAGTGCTCTTAACCAGGCGGGAATGATTGAGCAAGACAGATTCAATAAATTAGCAGACCTTGGTTTTGCCGGATCACAAATGGAACAACAAAGAATGCTAGACCAGGCTAAATTTGACGATGCCAGGTTTGACAGAGATAGAGCTATTTATGGCGATATCCTGGGGGCACAACAAGGGGCCGCAAACTTCGGATCACAACAAGGCTTATTAAACAGAGCTATTGATCAAGAACAACTAGACTTTGATAGGTCTGAATTTATGAGAAGAATTAATCAACCAGTCGAAAACCTTGGCATATTTAATAGTGCGGTTTCTGGGGTACCATTTATGGGAGCCCAAAGCACAACATCGCAAAAGAAAACAGGCTTGGGTGATGTTCTAGGAGCCGGACTCCAGGTGGCTAGTCTTTTCTCTGATGCGAGATTAAAAGAAAATATTCAATATAAATACACAATGACCAAAGGCTACAAAGTCTACACTTGGGATTGGAATGATAAGGCTCAAGAAATTGGTATTAATAATAACAATTATCCGACTAGCGGTGTTATCGCACAGGAAATTGAAAAAATTAATCCAGAGGCAGTTTTCCAAGATCAAGAAACAGGCTACCTGGTCGTTAATTACGAGAGGCTATAATTATGAGTTTAAAAAATCCTTTCCAGGCTCCAGGCGTTGTCACACAAAATTTCGCCGGGCCTTTAGCTCCCGGACAAGATCCTAGTTCAATGACTAGGCAAATAACCGGGAACAGTCCTTTTGCAAATAGACTCGCAACAATGGGCGGTCTTAACAATGCTTTATCGCAAGAAGATAAGATGAAGATGAGCAACAAAGATTTAGACGCTTACAATAAAAAATTTAAAACTGCAAAAGGGGCCGGGTTGTCAGACTTGCTAATGGCCCTGGGTAGTGCATTTAAAGGTGAGGACATAACTGGCAATGTAGAAAAAATGAGAGACGCCAGGACATCAAGAGCAGATGAGGCTAGAAAAATACAATTACAAAATGAAATGGCTAGGCTATATCGCCAGGGCGATATGGAAGGTGCAATGGCTATTGGAATGGAATTAGGAGATAGCGGCATTACTCAAGGCATAATTCAACAATATAATAAAGAGCAAAACAGACCTAAAAGGTCAGCAGACGGCCGTTATCTGATTACATATGATAAAGATGGCACTCCGCAATACACTTTAGATGAGGACTTGCAAAAAACAGAGCTTGATTTCATAAGACAAAAAGAAGCAATCGAAAACGAAAATAAAAATAAACCAGGAGCGAGTTTCCTTGCAACTGAAAGAAAAGAGGTTGAGCTTATTAGTGATCTTGAAAGGGTTGCTAGTGACGCTGATTACTTTGCACAACAAATGGAGGCCGGTAATTTAGATTTATCTATATCAGATAATTTTGCTGATTGGATGAAAAACAATATTACGGGAGATACTTTCACAAGTCCGGAAGGTCAGAAAGAATTTGAAGTAAATCAAAAATATAACAGATTCTTAGAAAAACTTAGAGCAACAAGTTTGGCTTTACAAACTGGTACTAAAACAGATATGGATGCTGAGTTAGCAATGAAGCAAGTAGAGTCATCGAGAAACCCGGAGGAATTTATTCTTGCAATGAATGAACTTAAAAAAATCAATGAGCAACGAGCGGATCTGAAAAGAGGTATTTTGACCGACCAAAGGTCTGAGCTTGGATATGAAATTCCAGATTATCTAAAACCATCTTTTGCAGATGAAATAGAGTTTGAGGTAGTAGAATAAGTGAAAATAAAAGTCCAGGGAAAAATTTATGAGGTCAGCGATGAGTTTAAAAACTTATCAAAAGCAGACCAAAAAAGAGTTTTGCAAAATATCGTAAGTCAGCAAATGGTCACCGGCCAACAGGACAACACCAGAAGACCGGAAGAAATAGGCAATATAAAAGGTTTATCCAGGGCCGCTTTAGGCCAGGGCCTTTTATTTGGTTTTGGAGACGAGCTAGAGGCCGGGGTTAGATCCGGTTTCGGTTTGCTTGGCGATTATGGCGATAAAGTAAAAGATGTCCGTCAAGAAATTGCAGACTACCAGGCACTTAATCCTGGCAAAAGTATTTCAGCAGAAATAGGCGGAGCAGTTATACCAAGTGTCATCGCCGGTATATTTAGTGGCGGTACCGGTACTGCGGCCGGAGGTGCTGCAACAACAGCTAGAATAGCGGCAAGGGCCCCAAGTATTGCTAGGCAATTTGGACAAGGGGCAAAAATAGGAGCCGGGTACGGAGGTGTATACGGCGTCGGTACAGGCGAGAGTGAGGACGGGGCCAGTATAGGTCAAATTGCTTATGATCGTGCTATGAGCGGTCTAAAAGGTGCCGCAGTAGGTGGTACAGTCGGTGGTGTTATGCAACCGGCAATCGGTGGAGGTATTAGAGGTATTAATAAAGTCAGAGATATGGCTAACCAGGCCGGTATCCTGGGTGGCAAGTCAGCAGACGACGCCGCCGAAAGATTTGCAAATAGAAAAATTCTCCAGGCTACGGACATGGACGGCACAAATTTGCGAGTCCAATACAATAACCTTAAGGCTCAAAGAGATGCTCTTATTAATAAGGCAAATGCTGAAAAGAAAATGTTTCCAGATGAGGTTTATGAAATAGACGCACAGATGTCTAAATTAGCAGATGAGCTAAATATCAATCCAGGTGTCAAAGGCCTAGACGACGCCGCCGATGGCCTTAATAAAACTTTAGCAGACACAGGAGAAGCGGCCACAAGACTTGGCTATGCTTCACAAAGTATTACAAACCCGTCAAACACTAAAGTAGCGGACACCCTGGTAGGAAGACAATCAGACCAGGCAATGCGAATTGTGAACAATACACAAAAAGCATTAAAAACGGATCCAGACAAAATAGGTATAAATTATATTGACGACCTGGCATCACAACAATCTATCCAGGCACGAGCTAATTATCCAGAGGCATATAATAAAACTATAAGTGTTGCTAAATTTGAGGACTTTTTTGGCAACAGGGCATATTCAAATTTATTGAATGATGCCGCTAAAAGAGCACAAAAAATTCTCCAGGCAGAGGGTAAAGATGTACCAGACCTGGCCGCAATATTGGCCGACAAAGGTAAAACTTATTTTGGATCATACAAAGATTTTCTAAACCAAGATTTATCGACTGAATTTTTCCACGCTCTTAAGATGGGTATGGACGATATTATTGATGCCGGGACAAAAGTTAATGCAATAGGTCAGACTGAGGTCACTAAATATGCACAAAAAGTTATAAAAACTAAAAACGCTTTTGACAAAGTTATTAGGGACAATAACTCTTTATATGCAAAAGCAAATGATGCTTTTTCAGATAAGGCCAGACTCTTAAATGTTTTTAAAGATGGCACTAAAGTTAACAAAATGGATATTAGGACAATACAGAATAAGTTTGAAAAAATGAATCCTGGCGAAAAAGAGGCTTTTAAAAATGGTGTGGTTTCTCATTTCATAGAATTAGCTGAAAAGTCATCGTCTAATAGAAATTTTGTGACACAAATTTTCGGCAATGAAAAAAATAAACAATTATTTAAGACGATTATGGATCCAAAAACCTATAAGCAATTTGAGGCATATATCAAAAAAGAGGTAGCGGCATCTAAAACCTTAAAAGATGTGTTGCAAGGCTCTCCGACTGCTACAAGACTCCAGGCACAAAGAGAATTAGCCGAGGGTGGTGGTGAGGCTCTCATACAAGCCGGGAACAGAGGCTTAACAGGAAACCTAATGTATTTTGGCGGCAAGGCTATAAATAGACTTGGCGGCGTTGACTCACAAAGGGCCGCTAGGATTGCTGATAAATTATTTGAAACAAACCCGTCACAACAAAGGGTGATTATTAATCAATTAGCAAAAGAAAATGATGCAATGGCTAAAGAGGTCGCTAGGATCTTACAGCTTTCAAATAAAGGAGCCGGTGTAGTCGGTGGCCCGTTTGCCGTTGGTGTCGTTTCGGATCCGAATAACCCCAATAGAAGATAGTGCCAAGAGATACCGAGCGGCTAGGCCGTAGCGGAGAATATATAGTGGCCGCATATTTGTCACTTTATAGCGACACAGTCTCCATAATTCCACACGGATCACACGCCGACATAATTGCCGAGTTTGAAGATCAGTTATTAAAATTCCAGGTTAAGTCTGTCAGAATGCAGAGGCGTAAATATAAGACGAAACAAAACAAAAAAGATAAGGCCAGGAGCGGTTGGCTAATGGATATGAGGCGTAGCGGGAACACCCTGGATAGAAATTATCGTGGTAGTGTTGATATTTTTGCTTTATATATAGTCCCCCTGGGAAAGCTATTATTCCATCCGGCTATTGATGGAATAAGCAAAACATTTAGTGACCGATTCGTTGCCAATGTAGATTCTGAGGAAATGCTTTACGATTCTGTTAAACAGGCCCTCAACAAAGGCAATAAATGATTTTATGATCACAAAAATTTTTCGCAGTTTTCCAGGCTTCGGAGAGATGGGTGAGTGGTTGAAACCGGCTCCCTGCTAAGAAAAAGATTTAATCGGTTTCCGTACTAGATTTCCCGCCATTTATGAGCAAGTGTCCTGGTTATGGCTTGGCCCATAACTATTGCTAACCCTACCAAGTTATGCCTGGTTATTGGCAAAAGCCTCAACATAAACTCAACAAGGAGAGAGTGATGAGTCAAATTAAAAAGCTACACTTAACGCAAAGCGAGATAGATATGCTTAGTGATATTCTAAACCGCTTATATGAACGCAATAAGTGCCAGGGCCGAAAGGATTTAAACTGGCTTAACTTTGATCATACGAGAAAGTATGTAGAGCAAGTCGCCCAGGAGAAACCCTTAAAACTTATCGATTAGGTTGAGTAGACTTCAACAAGGGAAGTCGAGCTATAATACGCCTTTATTAACCATTTTTCATTTAGAGGAGTACATTATGAAAAATATAAACAAAAGGGAGGCCGAGCTAATTAGGCAACTATTAGAAGCAGAATTACCGGCCATTTTAAAAAAACATAACCTTAACTTTGAGCTAGGCAACGCCGTTTATGACGGATCCTCGGTCAAATTTAATGGCTTTAGACTTTCAACTGCCGATGCCAAAACACCGGCTATGAAAGAACTTGATAGGGAAAATGAATTTAGAAAACAAATAAATTCAGCGACCATATTAAGAACGGGCCTTAATTATAAAGATGGCAAAAAAACTTATCACTTGGTTGGCTATAAACCAAGGGCAAGAAAAAACCCTTATATAATTGAATGCCTGGAAACTGGCGGTCACTTTGTGATCACAGAAAAACTTGCCGAGGATATGTTTGGCGGCCCTAACCCGGATTTTGATAAATCAAAATTGGATTATGAACTTCCTAACCGCCATATTGAACTTAAAGTACAAGGATAAACAAAAATTAAGGCCCGGCAATGTCCGGGCCTTTTTTTTCGCATATAAACAGAGGAGTTAAAAATGCAAACTAGAAAAACAGATAACAAAAATACTAACCTGGTTATGATCACACGCCATTTCAAGGACGATATTTCATTGCCAACTTATACAACCTATTATGCAAAACTTTACGAAAAGGGCCGCAAAAACCCTAGGTTAAAAAAAATAGGAATATCAACTGAGCAAGTTAGCCTGGCGGTTATGCGGGAACGATGCCGCTTGTACATTGAGGAACACGGCCGTTTCGGTAGGTCAAGCCACACACTAGACCAGGCTTTTTATGAAATCTATTTAGGCGAACTGAAAAAGAAATCAGCTAAAACAATCGACGACATAAAAAGAAATTATGAAAAAGATATAAAGCCTCATTTTGGCAAAATTCTTATGAGCGATATTGATTCGCCAATGATATTGTCCTGGTTTAATAAATTAACCGAACGAACTGAGGGCGGGGCTAACCATTGTTTGTCAATTTTAAAAGCTATGTTTACTTTATGTATGGCCCTGGGGGTTTGTAAGCACAACCCTTGTTTGCCTATTAAAAAAAACCCGGACAAGGAAAGAACTAGGTCATTTACTCAGGGCGAACTAATTGCTTTTAGGGCCGCATTAAAAGAAGCTAAGTCCAGGTCAATTTATGCCTGGAGTTTTATTATGCTAATGTTTTTGACCGGGGCCCGAAAGGGCGAACTAGCCAGGGCAACTTGGGGCGACATAAAAGGCGAAAGCATTGTTTTAACGGATCACAAAACCAAACATAAAACCGGCAAGGATAGATATATTTATTTAAACGACCTTGCAAAAGCAGTAATAAATAATTTACCAGTCGGCCAGGATCACGAAACAATTTTAAAAATTAAGGATCCTAGAACTGTTTGGGAAACTATGATGCGAGAAGCAAATATAAAAGACTTTAGAATGCACGACTTAAGGCACAATTTTGCCTCGGCCGGTGTGAATAGTGGCTTAGATATTATTAGAACGGCCGCATTAACGGGCCATATGAGTTTAAATTCTATGAAAAGGTATCAAAGGCCTAATATTGAAAGGAAAATAAAGGACACAAAAATAATTGAAAATCAATTAACCAATTAATTTGTTTCCTTGGCTATCTCTTTTATATTTAGTTTCTAATTCTAAATCGATATAGTGCTTGGCTTTTAATAAGTCTTGCACTTTATCGTCCTCGTTGCCTTTATCTCGGCAAATATATTTCACAACATTACCTAGGCAATAACTAAGTTTGTTGGCCAAAATAAATTTAATTGGTTGGATCCCAAGGACTTTGTAATGGCCCCCGCCAACTTGAACATCACTTGCAGAAATTTTTTTTTTCGACAATTTTTCCATCCTGGCTAATTATTTTCATTGATCAATTATAAGATAGTACGAAATTTAATAACAGTTAGTGCAAACATTATCCGTAATTTTTTTTAATTAATTTCTGTCGTCTACTTGCTTTTTGATTCCGACATAGGTCATAATTTGGCCTCATAAGGTTTCACATAACTAGCGATGGAAAAAATTATAGGATGGAAAGCTCTATAAAATTATTAACAACTAAAGAGGTCGCCGCTTTTTTAAAGATTAGTCCGGTGACTTTAGAAATGTGGAGAGCCGAAAACAAGGGCCCAAAATTTATTAAAGTGGGCCGCTATGTAAGATATAGCACTACTGATTTAGCAGAATATGTGAGGAGACAAACTCGTGGAACTGATCCAGGCCAATAGGATTTATGTAGTTATGCCAAGTAAACACGCAATGTGCTCCCCGTCCGCTTTCAATCGTTGGGCGAACTGCCCGGCATCAGCAAAACAAAACCAAATTTTTAGAGGCGAGTCGTCATATGCGGCCGTTGAAGGAACTGTCTGTCACGAAATTGCAGAGATGGGTTTAAAAGAATTAGTCCAGGGAGTTAGCCTGGAGGATTATTGGTTAGGCCGTGACGTAGAGGTCGATAATATAAACGTTAAAGTCACACAGACTTTAATCGACACCGCCAAAGTCCATATTGAATATTGTAGAGAGCGAGAGAGAGAGCTAGAGGGCCGTCTCCTTATTGAAGAGCAAGTCGAAATGAATGAGATTAGCGATGCAGTTTGGGGCACGAGCGACACCTTAATACTTTCAAAAAAGGAATTTAATACGATTGAGATTGTGGATTTTAAGGCCGGAAAGTGGCCTGTCAAAGTAGACAATAATGCACAATTAAAAATTTACGGATTAGGTGCCCTTAGTCGTTATGGCAACGAAAACACTAAGATCATAATGACTATTGTCCAACCAAGGACGCCGGGCAACAAACCCAAAATAAATTCTGCCGAGACAACGGCCGAGGCTTTAGTCGATTGGGGTTATTCAACCTTAAAAGACGCTGTCGAGCGTTGCCTGGAGGATAAACCCGTTTACAAGGCGGGGGATTGGTGTCGTTTTTGTGCTTATAAAGAACATTGCGACGAATTCAATAACACTTTTACTAAGGAGTAAATATGAGTGGAAATACCGATAAGCCGAAATTCTCGGCCTCCTGGGATGAGCCTTGCTTAACCAGGACAGAGGATGACGGATCCAAAACTGAATGGTATGAGAGAGACCTTAGTGGGCCCACAATGCAAATTATGGCCGACTTACTTTCTTGTATTGATCAGTCAAGTAAGCTGATGCCAAAATTTGAAAGTGCCCAAAGCACAGTTCAACATATGGCATCGTTAAATAAAAACCAGGAACTACTTTTTGAGAAATTAGTAGCTAACAATAAAGGCAAAAAAATTGTCGAAGGTGCCGGGACTATGCAAGTAGTATCAAAAATTAATGGGGGTAAAAATGAGTCTAAGTGATATAAGAAAAAAATCAAAACTCAAGCCTCCAAGATTATTGATCTACGGAACTGCCGGAGTGGGTAAGACTAGTTTTGGGGCCTCAATGGATAAAAGTATATTTTTACTTGCCGAGGATGGCCTGGGAACTATTCAAGCAGAACACTTTCCGGTGGCGAAATCTTGGGAAGAGTTTAAAGGACGCCTAGAGACATTAATAAAAGAGGATCACGAATTTAAATCCTTAATTATTGATTCTGTCGATTGGCTTGAGCCTCTTATTTGGAAATATGTTTGTGAGAAAAATAAGTGGGCCAACATTGACACACCTGGTTATGGTCGAGGTTTCACGGCCGCTTTAGATGTATGGCGAGAATATGCCGAATTGCTTTCAACATTAAGAGAGCAAAAAGGGATGGTCATATGTCAGATTGCTCATTGCATTATTAAGCGACACGAGGATCCGGAGACGGAAGCATATGACAGGTACACAATAAAATTGAATCAAAAGGCCTCGGACTTGCTCCAGGAGAATAGCGATTGCGTTTTATTTATGTCCTATAAAAAAGGTACAGTCAAAACTCAAGGCAAAGGCGGTAGCAATGTCAAAGTGGTAAGCGGCGACAGAGTTATTTATACCGAGGAGAGGGCAAGTCACTTGGCAAAAAATAGGTATCAATTACCTTATGAGATGCCGTTTGATTGGCAAAAAATTCGTGCCGAAATTGCCTCTAATGCAAAACCTAAAGAGTCGGAAGCTAATGCAGACTAACGATGATTTAGAAATGGCCAGGCAAGACCAGGCTATTGAGTTTGCAAAAGAGCAAGACTTAGAAATCATAAAAGCAAAAGTGCAAGAGGCTTATAGGCTTCTTGTGCCTTTTGTTGAAAAGTACGGCGGACAATTCCAAACAGATTTTCCGCATGGCTTGATTGACGAGTCTCAAGATTTATTAACCAAAATCCGAGAGTTTGTAGATTTTATAGAGGACTATGAAAATTACGATCTTGGATAATTTATAAGGAGTAGAAAATGGAAACACCATTTAACTTTGACGATGGCGAACAACCGGCCGCTAGTAATGGCGGCGGTAAATTGCCGGAGGGCCGTTATAACTTTGAATTTGTTAGAGTGGCCGGGGCCGATGATAATGCCGAGAGTGGTATTGTGACCGGGAAAAATGATTGGAAGGCCTTAAAATTAATTTTTAAGATGATCAATAGCAACATCGATAAAGATTTATTTTTTAGCACTACATTCACAACAGACTACGATCCGACGGCGGTTGCCAAGGACGGCAAGACTAATAAGCGTGAAATGCTTTTAGATATGAGCAAGGCAAATTATAAAGCCTTATGTCATTTTGCCGGAGCGGATTTAAAAAACACCGACTCGTTAGTAGGTAGGAAAGTTTCTTGCTTATGTGTGCAAGGAGACGGAGGCTACCTGGAACTTGATCCTGGCCCAAGAGGAAATAATTGGGACGCTTTTACTGAGGAAAATAAAAGCGAGGATAAGCCTGGTAGCGGTGTCCTAGATGTGGATGATGATGACATTCCTTTTTAGGAGTGGCATTTCCTTACACAAAATTTCCCTCGCTCTGCGGTCATTGTTTGGCCCCAGGGCGAGGATTTTATTTAGAATTTAATAATAAATATTATGCGGGATGTTCAATGAAACACCTGGACAAAATTAGAGAGGCCCTTGCGGCCGGAAAGAAATTAGAAATATCGGCGGCGGGGAATCCGGAGGCCATCGATGTTGCAATGACTCAAATAAAAGAAAAATATAAAGAATATTCAGATAAGGCCGGTACTTTTGTTATGCACGAGTGGGCCCAGGAAGATAGAAAACAATTTTTTAAATTCTTTATTGCTTATTATTTAAGTTATGAAACGGAGATTGCTAAAAACGGAATGTCGCCAGGGGACTGAAAGTGGTAGATATAACGAAAATATGGGGCGACTTAGATCAAGACGAGAATTTTGTTTATAAAGACGAAAACAAAACTATTGCTGATCTAATTACGCAAATGAATAAAGACGGCCTGGATGTCGTCACAATAGATACAAGTGGATCCGTACAAAGGGTAAAAGTTAGGGCAACACCTCAAACCAGGCCCGATACAGGCCAAGAAAAAAGCGGTTGGTACTTTTTTTACGACAATGGTAATGGAAACTTTTTTTGCAATTATGGTAATTGGCGGACGGGAGAGTCTTATAAGTTTGCATCAAAGCAATTTAATGAGTTTGATCCAGGCGAACAGATAAAAATAAAACAAGAATTAGAGCGACGCCTGGAAGAAGCACAAAGGGAAAGGGAGGCTAATCAAAAAGAGGTGGCCTTACAATGCCAGGAGAAATGGGAAAGACTGAGCGAGGTTACTGATCATAAGTACCTGGATAATAAAAAAATAAAAAATTATGGGGCCCGGTTAGCAAATGAAAAATTAGTAGTGCCTTTATATTCCTCTAATAATGGGCCACAAATAACAAGCCTTCAATATATAGACAAAGACGGAAATAAAAGATTTACGAGTGGCGGCCTTGTCAAAGGATCCATATTTAATGTTGGCTTTAGTTTTAATGAGTGGGACTCTATCAAAAAATTAGTGATTGTTGAGGGCTATGCCACCGCAATGAGTGTTTTTATGGCCACAAACTTGCCGACTGTTTGTGTTTTTAGTGCAAATTTTGCCTTAGAGGCGGTTTCTAATATTAGAAAATATTGCAATGCGGAAATAATATTGGCCTTAGATAATGACAAAAGTGGCGTTGGCCAAAGCCAGGCCGACAAAGTTGCGGCGGCCGTTCATAATTGCAGAGTTAAAGTGCCTCTGGAACTTGGTTATGACTTTAATGATGTCCACAATGAGCAAGGATTAGAAGAGGTCAAAAGACAATTAACAATAAGTGCCTTTAATATTAAGGCTAATACAATAAGAAGCCTGGACAAAAACCCGCCGCAAAGAGAATGGTTAGTTGAGGGCCTAATTGAGTCATCTAAAAACGGAGTCATTGCCTCAATAGGTGGCGTTGGAAAAAGTTTTATATGCCTGGACTTATGTCATAGCGTTGCAAAGGGCAACGGCTTTTTTATGGGTAAGCCAATAAATAAAAAAGGCAATGCAGTATATATAACGGCCGAGGACGATTTGGCAGAAACCCATAGACGAATAAATGCGTTGGATCCTGGCGGCGATAGGTTTAGTTCTTTATATGATGTCTATATAATAAGTGTTCCAGAATTAGCGAGGCCATTAACATTAATCAAGTCGGATAGTGCTAATGGCCTCCATATTACCAAACAAGCATATGACCTAGTAGATAGCCTGGAATCAATTCCTAACCTGGAATTAGTTGTCTTGGATCCTATCCAGGCGTTTGTTGCGGCTCCGACAAATGATAATGAGGTGGGCCAGTTATATAGTCAATTATGTCAAATGATCAGTAGCAAATATAATTGTTGCACATTGAGCGTTCATCATATGTCAAAAGCCGGGTTGGTCAGCATTGACGACCCAATGGCGGCGAGGCAGTCGATCAGAGGTGCCTCGGCCATTGTGGACTCTTCACGAGTATGTTTGGCTTTATTTCTTTGCGACGAAGATAGCGGCCGGGAAATATGTCTTAAATATGGCGTTGAATATGACCGCTTAAAAGTGATTAGGGCGGCCGTTGTTAAGGCCAATAGTGACGCTGATATGGGTGTTAAAACTATGATCAGACGTGAAAATGTCCTGGAAATGGTCAATAAAGAGGAGGATATAAAGTGGAATTAGTGACCATATGCGTACCCGCAAAGGCCCTCGTTTGCGACCATAGGAGTACCCACATAGACATATATAGGAACATATATATTGGCACGGCCCTGGAGGGGCCGGGCCAATTCAGTAGGAGTGTGAATTGATTGTGGATAATGCGGCAAGGGGGAAGTCGAGTGCCAGGGAAAAAGATTATTATATCTTTGACTTAGGCGGAAGCCTTACCAGGGGAATTAAGCTTCTAAATTTTAGTACCAGTTTTTATAAGGGTAATTAGCACTAATAAGTAGATGATAAATGAATACAGTTTAAGAGAACATTTAGTAAACAGAATAGGAGAAATTAAATGTGCAATTTAGTAGAAGACACAGATTTATATAAGGCCCGTCAATGGGGCGTTATGATAAACGGGATGATGGGCCCATGAATGTAGGTTTAAAGATGCTTGAGTCGATTGATTACAGTTTGTGTCACGAAGACTCACCCGAACATAGATTTTATACTCAGTCTATGTTGCACAATATGATTTGTAATTATTTATTTTTAAATAAGAATATAAACCTGGAGAAAATTTGTCGCCATATACCAAAGCGTATCGGTGGCCGCACAACTATTTATGAGGTGCTAACCCAGGGAATAGGTTCCGAATTTTTAAATAAAGAGTGCGATGACCAGGATAAAAGATTGAGAATCTACACCCTGGGTAATGGCTTAATAAATCATATGGAAAAGTATTGGCTCAAACCTTTTCAAAGTCCAGGGGAAAATAATGAAAGGCTATTATCGAAGAAAAAGTAATTTTGATAATTACTGGTGGATCACAACAAGTCTGCCTGGCAAAGATAGTGCTGAAATAAATATCCGAGTAGCAAACCACTATAAATCATACGGGCCATTAAAAGCGTCCGTGTGGTTTTGGTATAGAAATAAAGTAGCAAACAGAAAAGATTTAACAAGCCGGGACAAAATGGTTGCCTGGGCGATTGCTGAAAGATATCGAGGTCAATCGTTTAGTACCTGGGACAGTTTTACTTATTTAGCCGCAATGGTAGGCCTAAATAGAAAAACAGTTCATAAGGCCATTGTTGAGCTAATGGAAAAGAATGTTATTTGGGTTGTCTTGGAGGGCCAGGAAAAGATTGGCGTAAGCAAATTAGTCAGTAAGCGACAAAAGAAACATATAATACTATGCGGCCTTAATTTTATCCTGGCCGAGGAGATAAACAAAAATGAATAAAAAAAGTTTTTTAGAAAGCATAAGCGATACTTTTATTGGCTTATGTATAAATTTCCCCTTGGGGTTTACTGTCTTGGTTGTGATGACTTGGTTTACAACTAACCCTTTATATATTAGCGGGGCCCAGACCATAGTCTTGACAATCACTGCAATTATAAGGCGGTACCTAACAAGAGAATTCTTTAGGATCCGTGTAAATGCAGATTAATAATGTTATGATCATAAAAGATTTGGAGCCTGGACACACACTCCCCCATAATTCTCCCAAAAAGGTCTAGGCTCCTCCAACTACATTTTCAAGCTAATAATAGTTATTAAAGAAATCAGCAGACAATTTGTCAAAAATAAATTTAGGCAAAGGATAGTGTGATACCACACCCAACGAGTCTTATAGGCATTTTCAATATTAATCCTGGTGTCAGTATCCACTAGCAACCTCGGCAAAATAAATAATTGTATTAACGCCAACATATGTCGCCATAATTAAAAGCAGTAAGCAAAACCAAAATAATTGTTCATTCATTTATTCTTTGCCTCTTTAATTTTATATTTGGCTTTCAATCTTTCTAAAGACTTTTCCGAAATGCGGCCGTTAGGCCAGGATTTAGTTTTAACTTCTTTATTCATACTAAATATATTTCTAAATTATAAACAAAAGCCACAACAATTATGGCCATAAATAAAATTATAAAATTTTTAATCATCGTCTACTAACCCTCCCTTGGCTTGGTATTTGTCATATAAAAAATCTAAATTTGCGATCACATAATCATCATAAGAAATAGAGTCCTCCTGGTAGGCCCGTCTTTCCCTGTTAGCCTCTAGCCACATTAAGTGACAATAAGATTTAAAAGATATTTCTAACTGATCTGTCATTTACCTTGGCCTCTATATTTTTTGAACGAGCGTTTGCGGTTTTTATTCATTGTACTAAACGCAATGTTGCCTCGACCTTGACTGGTCTTTTTTCCCCTGGATCCACAAACGCTCTGATGTTTGGTTTCTCTGTATTTATTAACCATAGGAGTGCCGGGTCAAAATCGATGGGGGGGAGTTAGGGGAGTAAGATTTTGCCCGACACCTTGTATTCTTGTTTCTAATTGATAATGAATATAATTATTTATGGCCTTTAATAATCGCTCGGCCTCTGGACTTATATCTGTCTTATTGCCAGTTAATAAATATCTACTCATTTTTGCATAAATAAGAGGTAATGCCTGGGGGCCGTCATTTATAAAGTCGTCCTTATGTGCTTCAAAAAAATCCTGGGCCAAGGCATTTAAGTCGCCAGTATTAACCATAGTTTTCCTCCTGGATGTTATGACCATTAAGTGTGTTGTGATTGACCTGGGCCCCTCTTTGCAACTCCTCGTGCTTTTGTCTTAACTCCAGGGCCTTATCTTTAAGCTCTTGCTCAAATTGTTTTGGGATCCACACAGTGGATCTAACTAAACCTTTTTCCTTATTTCTTTGAGCATACCTCTCCTGGTTTTTATATTTCACAATTCTCTCCTGTAATGTAAGGGGGTGTTTTTAGAACTAAAATATTCCTATTCATAAAATAGTCGCTTAAAATGGTCGTCCTATTTAGTAGTCTATTATTTCTAAGTTATTCAGACGCTCTTTTTTAGTACGGATTTTGGCAATTTCTAAATCCCAAAGAACGGCTTTATTTGACTCACGATCTATTCGTGTGATCAAACAGAAATAAGTAGTCCCTAAAATTCTAACCTTTTGACCTGGTCTGAATGTTAGCTCCACTCTCCTCTCGCTTTTTCATGTAAATTAATTAGATACTTTTTTTGTACCAGGACATCATAACCAGACTCCTTAAGGCTCCTGGCTTTATCTTCGGCTAATTTTTCATCTCTAAATTGATTCCAAATGTAGCCGCCCAAATCTGGCATAAAATATCCAACCTTGTAAATTACTTGAGTATGTTCCATTTATAACCTCCTTAAGTAATGTAGTCGTATTATAACCGATATAGTACGACCACAACAAGTGTCCGGGCCCCGGACTGTTCACAGATTCTAAAATCACTTAAAATATATCGGATAATTTTTTTTATGGATGGACACTATGACAAATGCAGCACAAGAAATTAAGACTCTCCAGGTAAAGGATTTAATTCCTTACGCCAGGAACAGCAGAACGCACGACGACTACCAGGTAAACCAAATAGTAAGCTCAATAAAAGAGTTTGGCTTTACTAACCCTATCCTGGTAGATGACGATAATTCAATAATAGCCGGGCACGGCCGACTAATGGCCGCACAAAAGTTAGGCCTAAAAGAAGTGCCAACAATTAATCTTGGCTATCTATCAGACGCACAAAAAAAAGCATATGTAATAGCAGACAATAGACTAGCTCTTAATGCCGGTTGGGACTTAGATATGCTTAAACTTGAAATAGATGACCTGGGCGAACTAGACTTTGATGTTGATATCCTTGGCTTTACAGATGATGAGTTAAAGAACATCCTGGCCGATAAAAACGACGGCCTGGTAGATGAAGACCAGGTACCAGATGTCCAGGACGAATTTATAACGAAGCCTGGAGACTTATGGATCCTGGGTGAGCATAGATTATTATGCGGTGACGCTACCCTGGATACAGACTGTAATAAATTAATGGACGGCCAATTAGCTGATCTTGTTTTTACGGATCCGCCGTACAATGTCGATTACTCTGGCGGCCGCCAACAAGATATGCACAAAAAAGAATACGGCAAAATAAAAAACGACGCTATGACGCCAGACCAATTTAATGAATTTATTGGAGATATATTTGCTAATTATTACTCTTATATGAAGCCTCTAGCCTGTATATTTGTTTGTCATCCAGACTCAGTAAGTGAGGCCAAGATAACATTCGAGGTAGAGTTTGCTAAACATTTTAAAAAGTCTGCCAATATTATTTGGGATAAAGGTAATGCCGGTCTTGGCTACCAAGATTATCGGGCCCAACACGAGCCAATATTGTTTGGTTGGAAGCAAGGCGACGGCCAACATTATTTTATCGGGGCCAGAGATAAGACGACTATTTGGAGAATACAAAAAGACTCAACCATGAAATATGTACACGCTACGCAAAAGCCGGTAGCATTGACAGAAGAGGCCATCTTAAATCATAGTAAAGGTAGCGACATCGTTGCAGATTATTTTGGAGGCTCTGGCTCAACATTAATTGGTTGTGAGAAATCTGGCCGCAAATGTTATTCAATGGAACTGGATCCACAATATTGTGACGTTATTATTAGACGCTACCAAGAATACACCGGCAAAGATGCAGTCTTAAAGGTCGGCGATAGTCAAACTACATTTAAAGAGTTAGAAGATGAAAGAGATAAAAAACCAGAAGAATAGTCCGGGCCGTAAGATGAAAGTGCTCACGACTGATGATTGCGATAGAATTACGCAATTAGCCGCAACTGGCCTAGGCATTATGGATATCTGTAAAACGCTTGGGATTTCATGGAATGTTTGGCAAAGAGAGTCTAAAAAAAGTGAAATAAGTGACGCATTAAAAAAGGGAGAAAGTTTGGGCCGGGCCAAGATAGTTAATAGCCTCTACCAAAATGCCCTAAAAGGAAGCGTCCCAAGTCAAATCTTTTGGCTCAAAAACAAGGGTGGCGAGGGCGAATGGCAAGACCGCCAGGAGACTGAGATTAATATTAATTTAAAAGATGTCCTGGAAGACGCCAGGGCCAGGATACATGATCAACAAAATAACAACACCAGGATCATAGACGGCGAGAGCCTTGATATAACAGACATTCCCCAGGATAACCATCTTCCTAAAAAGAATGTTGGTAGTTAATTACCTATGATTAAGTCCCACAATTTTGAATTCTCTCCATCCACTTCAAAATGCTTAATCAGAACGGGGGAGGATCTAACTCCTCAGATCCCCCCCCTATTTTTTTCCGGACCCCATGTTTTGTGCGACCTATGCACTAATTTTTTTTCTGTTTTCAAAGAGCCTGGAGAGTAGTAGCACTATGAAACCGCAATCAGCTAAACAAAAAGGCCGTATATTACAAAAATGGTTTCGCAACCTATTAATTGAAATATTGGATTTAAACCCGGAAGACCTGGAGTCTAGGCCTATGGGTAGCCAGGGCGAAGATATTATTATCGGATCCGAAAGTCGGGCCCGTTTCCCATATGCCACCGAATGCAAAAACCAGGAGGCCGTTAATGTTTGGAAAAGTTATATCCAGGCCCAGGATAATAGCGGCAAATATGAGCCGCTACTTGTAATAAAGCGAAATAGATCGTTACCGCTTGTTGTGGTAGACGCCAAACATTTTGTCGAATTAGTAAGGAGAGCAAATGAACAGTAAATATGAAAAGGAACTAATGGCTTCTATATGGTCGCCAGAAATAAAAGACAGTCCATTAAAATTTGTAAATTTTATTTTTGAGTGGGATAAGCCAGGCACCCCCTTGCATAATTTTAAAGGGCCCCGTGCCTGGCAAAAAAAAATTTTACTGGATCTAGAACGGGCCATTGCTAGAAACCAGGGAGATATAACTCCGGAAATGTTTAGACAGGCCGTAGCATCGGGCCGTGGTATTGGAAAGTCGGCCCTGGTAGCCTGGTTAATTTTGTGGATGTTATCTACCAGGCTAGGTAGTACGACTATTGTCACGGCAAACACCGAACAACAATTAAGGTCAAGGACTTGGGCCGAACTAGGAAAATGGTTAACCCTGGCTATTAATAGTCATTGGTTTGCAAAAACAGCAACGACCATAAGACCGGCCCCCTGGTTTGATGAGGCCTTGAGAAAAGATTTAAAAATTGACACCGGATATTATTACGCCCAGGCACAATTATGGTCGGAAGAGTCCCCGGACGCTTTTGCCGGTGTGCACAGTAATTATGGAATTTTATTAATTATGGATGAGGCCTCTGGTATACCAGGATCTATTTATTCAGTTAGTGAGGGTTTCTTTACAGAGCCAACACCAGATAGGTTTTGGTTTGCTTTTTCTAACCCCAGGAGAAATAGCGGCCCATTTTATGAGTCATTTCATAGTGCCAAAAGTTATTGGAACACCGAGCAAATAGACTCCAGGACAGTTGAGGGTACAGACAAAGAATTATTTAATAAAATGCTAGAGCAGTACGGCGAAGAGTCTAGCGTGGCCAGGGTTGAGGTTATGGGAGAGTTTCCCAGGTTTGATGATGACACAGTTATTGGAATGGATCTAATAAGGTCGGCCATTGATAGAGATGTTGCACTTACCGGATCCGAGCCGATAGTTTGGGGCCTTGATGTAGCCAGGCAAGGTAGCGACCAGAGTGCTTTATGTATTCGCCAGGGTAATCATATTCTCGAAATACGAACTTATAATTCGATGGACTTGATGCAATTATGTGGGGCAATAAAAAATAAATACGACGACGAGCAAACTAACAACAGGCCGCAAGAAATATTAATTGATGTTATTGGTATTGGGGCCGGGGTTGTTGACAGATTAGCCGAACAGAATTTACCTGTTAGAGGTATTAATGTTGCAGAGAGCCCGGCGTCTAGAAAGAATTATTTAAACCTTAGAGCCGAGTTATGGTTTGCGGTTAGAGATTGGTTGGCGGGGCGTGATGTCCGGATTCCCAACGACGATGGTCTAGTGACAGAATTAGCCTCGCCAATTTACAAATATACATCAACGGGAAAAATTAAAATTGAGTCTAAAGAAGAAATGAGAAAAAGAGGAATCAAGTCGCCGGACAAAGCAGACGCCCTGGCACTAACGATGGGATCAAGTGCGGCCGCCTTTAGTGTAAAAGATTCTTTTATGGGATATAATTTTAAGAAACCCCTAAAGTCTAAAATTTACAGAGTAGGTTAAAAGTTATGGCACACGAAGATAAGTACGAAATGGATGAGCAAGAATATGACTCACAAGAATTATCATCAATTATTAAAACAGAAATGGACGACGCTCGTGACTTCATCGACCAAATTGGTCAAGAACGAGCAGAAAACACAGACTATTATTTAGGAGCCGAGCCTGTAAATGGTAGCGAACTCCAGTCAGAATATGTCAGCACAGATGTAAGAGACAGCGTTTTATTTATGATGCCGTCTATAATGCGTACTTTTTTCGGATCCAAAAAAATTGTTGAATTTGTCCCCCAGGGGCCAGAAGACATAGAATTAGCTGAACAACAAACCGACTATATAAATTATGTGATCACACAAAAAAATAATGGTTTCCAGGTTTTATATAATGCTTTCAAAGATGCACTAATTAGAAAAGCCGGGTTTGTTAAAGTTTATTATGACGAGGGCCTAACAGTCACAAACCACAGTTATACAAATTTAACATCAGACCAACGCCAGGCATTGCTCCAGGACATTGAGGTAGAAATTGTAAAAGAAAAAACCGAGGAAATGACCAGGGAGGTTTATGACGACAGTACGGGCCAACAAATAACACAATCTATTCCGCTAAGATACGACATAGATATTAGGCGTGTAAAAAAGAAAAACAAAGTTTGCGTTGATGCCGTGCCGCCAGAGGAAATTTTAATATCCAGGGACGCCAGGACAATAGAGACCGCAAGTTATGTGGCCCACCGCCGCTTAATGACAGTTTCAGAATTAGTATCGATGGGTTATGACCCAGAAGAGGTCGAGCAATATGCCGGGGCCGGGAACTACTTAGATCCAGAAACGCAAAACGAAATACAGGCCAGAAACCCTTTCAATGATGTCACGGGCCCAGATAGAGCCGACTCTAAAGAGGTTTATTATGTTGAACACTATTTGCACTATGACCTAGACGGCGATGGTATAGATGAAAGAATTAAAGTTTGTACGGCCGGAGAAGGTTGCAATATTTTATTTATAGAGCCTTGCGACGAGCTACCAATAGCAATGTTCTGTCCAGATCCAGAGCCACACACGGCGATAGGATCTTGTCCGGCAGATTATTTAAAACCTATCCAGGCGGCTAAATCGCAAATAATGAGAGATAGCCTGGACAGTTTGGGCCACGCTATTTTCCCCAGGTATGCAGTCGTTGAGGGCCAGGTAAATTTAGAAGACTTAATGAACACCGATATTGGTCAACCAATTAGGCAAAGAGCTCCTGGACAAATTCAAGCATTGACGACACCTTTTGTCGGCAAGGAAGCGTTCCCGGTTATGAATTACCTGGACAATGTTAAAGAAGAGCGAACAGGTGTTTCTAAAGCGTCGATGGGCCTAAATGCAGACGCCTTACAATCATCAACAAAAGCGGCCGTCGTTGGCACAATGAGTGCGGCCCAGGGCCGTATAGAATTAATTTGTCGTCATTTTGCAGAAACAGGCCTTAAGCCATTATTTAGAATTGTAAATAATGTCGTGATAAGAAACCAAAACGAGCAAGATGTTTTCAAATTAAATAATAAATTTATTCCGGTAGATCCTAAATTTTGGGATATCAATAAAGACATACAAGTCAACGTTGCTATTTCTAAATCAAGCGACGAGGAAAAAGCGGCCGTCCTGGCAAGTCTTTTAAGCAAACAAGAAATGATTTTAGAAAAGTTAGGCCCTAACAACCCATTAGTGACAGGCCAACAATACGCTAACGCTATGACTAAATTTATTGAGTTAGCCGGTTTTAAAGACGCACAACAATTTATAAACACTCAAGTCGCCCCAACGCCACCACCTAGTCCGGAACAACAAAAACCAGACGCCCAGGAAATGTTGGCAATGGCTGAGAGTGAAAAAGCAAAAGCATCGGCAAATAAAGCCATCGTCGACGCTGAAAATGACAGACTTAAAATTCTTATGGATGACGATTTCAGAAGAGACCAGGCCCAGGCCGACGCAATATTAAAAGTGATGGAACTTAATGCTAAATATGGCACAGAACTAACTATGGCGGAAATAAATGCGTACCTGGAAAGAGATAAAGAAGAAATTAGACAACGAAACAAGTCTGTCGGACTTAACGGATCATCTACTGGAAACCCTGGCGGCCAACCGCAATAAGGTTTTCCATTTAGAGGCCGTTGCCGAGGACAGATTATTTGTTGGCACAGAAATAAAAGCCGACACTTATGAAGAGGCCGAGCTTTATTTAAGATTAGTTTTTAGAGAGGCATTATTAGACAACGATAAAATTGAAATAGTAAAAGTAAGTGAGGAATGGCTACATTAATGGAAGATATAAGCGACAAAAGCAAATTAACTTTTTCTTTGCCTTATCTAATTCAGATAATTGGGGCCATCGGTGCTCTTACTTATACTTATGTGACTTTAACTGAACAGGTAAACACCCTGGATAACCAGGTTATCTCATTAAAGGCCGATATAAAAGAACTCTCACAATGGCAACGTGAGTGGGAAAGCGGAGGTGTCTTGCCCCTGGATGTCGAGCAAAATGAAAAAATAAAGTACCTGGAGAAAGAAGTCGGCAAATTACACGAGACAATATACGGAAATTAATATGGCAAGGGATCCAAGACTAAAAAGAGCCGGGGTATCGGGTTTCAACAAGCCTAAAAGAACGCCTGGACATAAAACTAAGAGCCATGTTGTCGTCGCTAAGAGCGGAGACAAAATAAAAACGATTAGGTTTGGCCAACAAGGAGTCTCCGGGGCCGGAAAAAGTCCGTCAAGTGCAAAAGACAAGGCCAGACGAAAGTCATTTAAGGCCCGACACGCAAAAAATATCGCCAAAGGCAAGATGAGTGCTGCTTATTGGGCCAACAAAACTAAATGGTAGGAGGTAATAATGCCAAAAAAGAAAAGACCAGGGTTATATAAAAATATTCACGCCAAACGGGCCAGGATCAAGTCCGGATCCGGCGAGAAAATGCGTAAGCCAGGAACTAAAGGGGCCCCAACGGCCAAGGCGTTCCGACTTGCCAAAAAAACTGTTAAAAAACCAACCAAAAAAAGGAGGGCATAATGCCAAAAGGTAAAGGTACTTATGGATCTAAGCGTGGAAGACCGCCGATGAAAAATAAAAAGAAAAAAAGCAAAAAAAAATAATGTCCAAGGGGTCGGATCCAAGGCCGATGAAAGTTAATAAAAAAACTTTTGACGCCAACTGGGACAAAATTTTTAAAACTAAGAGGAAAACAAATGATCGAAAGTCTATTAAAACCGGCGTCTGATATTATTGGAAAATTTGTCAAAGACAAAGATCTCCAGGCTAAATTAGACCACGAACTGCAAACTCTATTTCACCAGGCTAATATGGCCCAGATTGAATTATTAAAAGAGGATGCAAAATCAAAAAATTGGTTTCAAAACTCCTGGCGACCTAGTGTGGGATGGATATGTTCTATTGCCCTGGGCGTTCATTTTATTATTTTACCAATAGCAGAGTGGGCCGCACGATTATCTGGCGTTAGTGTAGTTTTGCCAGAGTTTGATTTCACACAATTATCGACAATATTGATGGCTATGCTTGGAATGAGTGGCTTAAGATCATACGACAAGTCAAATTTATTGAAAGAAAAAACTAAAGTAGCAAAAGAAATTATAGATCCTCGCTAATGTTAATGTTTCTTTCAGAAATAAAAGCCATTTCGTCAACGGGCCAGGAACATTTATTTAGTGGGCCCATAATTAAGGCTTTAAGTTTTGAGGACGCCCAGGAAAAAGCAATAAAAATGAATCCGGATCTAATAATCGTAGGCGAATACCTGGGCCATATAGGAGTGTTTAATGATTTGGAACTTTCCTAATTTCAATCCGGAAGAGTTTGCTTGTCAGCATTGCGGCAAACAAGGAATATCGCTTGACCTGGTTTCTAAATTGCAACAATTAAGGACTAAAGTAGATATGCCTCTAAAAATATCCTCCGGGTATCGTTGCGACGACCATCCAATAGAGAAAAAGAAAAAAATAAAAGGAACACACAATAAAGGCCTGGCGGCCGACATCTTGTGTTCTGGAGCCGATGCTCATAAAATATTATGTGCGGCAACCGAACTAAATTTTTCCGGAATAGGTGTTAATATGAAAGGAGACCACAAACAGAGGTTTATTCACTTGGATATATCTAAGGCGAATAATCGACCTACTGTCTGGAGTTATTAATTATGGAATTGACACCTTATTTAGTCTGGAATGTTATTTTAACTCTGGTATACGCCCCGCTTGTTTATGGGATCCGTCAAAATAGCCAGGAGTTAAAAAGAGTCGATATTTTATTAAATAAAACTAGGGAGGAAATGTCTAAAGACTATGTTTCAAAAATCGATAATGAGCGTGATATGGACAGGCTTTTGAGTCGATTTGACAAACTTGAGGAAAAAATAGACCAAATATTAAATGGATAAACAAAAAGAGATAAATGACGGCCAAGAGGCCGAAAGACTCCTGGAAAGTGATGTCTTTAAAAGTGCTTTTAATAATTACAAAAATGAGTTAATAAAAGAATGGGAATCAACCTCGGCTAAAGACCTGGACACACGGGAGAATCTTTACCGGGCATTAAAAGTTTTACCAGAGGTAGAACGACATTTAAGAATCATCGTCGAAAAAGGGAAACTAAATTCTAAGGACTTTAATGTTTTAAGAAAAGTTTCTTAAGGTGGCTATTGTAATTTTTACAGTAGTCGTGAGATAATTTAACTAGAGGACACGAATATGAGCGATAACAACGAGACCGCTTCTCAAGATCCAACAGAAAAAGCTGAGTCTATTTTCCTGGATATGCTTACTCCCGAAGAGGAAAAAAAAGCAGAGCCAGTACAAGAGACAGAGCAAGAAGAGTCGGAAGAAACGGAAATAGAGACTGAGGTAGAGGCGGAAGCTGAAACCGAGGAAGAAATAGAAGAAGAAACCGACGAGCGATCCGAAGAGGACGAAGTAGAAGACCAGGGCGAAGAGGAGCCTCAAATTTTCACTGTCAATGTAGGCGGAGAAAATGTGGAGGTAGACCTTGACGAGCTTAAGGCCGGATACAGTCGTCAGAAAGATTACACAAAAAAGACACAAGAGGTAGCAGAGCAAAGAAAACAAGCTGAACAACAACAGCAAGAATTTAATGCAAAGAATCTCGAACTGTCTGAGGAAAGAGCGTTATATAACGACTTATTACCTAAGATGCAGATGATGATAAAAAATAATCTGCGACAGGAGCCGAATTGGCAACAGTTAATCGACCAGGACCCTCAAGAATATTTGAGGCAAAAGGAAGAGTGGAATAAAACAGGCGAAACGCTGAAATTTGTAGAAAACGAAATGAATCGTTTGAAACAAGAGCAAGAATTTGAAAGCCAGGCGGCTTTAAGATCACAAGCGGTAGAAGGCCAAAAGCTAATAGACGAAAAAATTCCAGAATGGAAAGACAACGAATTAGCAAAAAAAGAAGCCGAGTCAATGATGACTTACGCAAAAGGTTTAGGTTTCACTCAAGAAGAACTGTCACAAATTTATGACGGGCGACTTATTCTCTTATTGAGAGACGCTTGGTCACACAGCAAAGTAAAAAAGGCCGTGAAGACCAAACCGAAAGAAGCTCCGGCAAGAATTTCTAAGCCAGGAAACTCTAACAAAATCAAAAGTAATACTCCGTTAAAGAACGCTAAATCGAAACTAAGGAAAAGCGGAAGCGTAAGCGATGCGGCCAAAGTTTTCGAGCAACTTTTATAACAACTAAATAATCTTTAAAGGAGGATTATAAAATGGCAAAAGTCACAAATGCTTTTACAACTTATGATGCTACTGCGGATCGTGAAGAACTATCGAACACGATTTTTAACATTGATCCATCAAGTACACCATTTATGTCAGCACTAGGAACTAAAAATGTTTCTAATGTTGTCTTCGATTGGCAAACAGAAAACTTACCGGCGGTAAGTGCAACAGGAGAAATAGAAGGTTTTGAAATTTCTCGTGCGGCATCTACTCCAACTGTAAGGGAAACAAATGTTTGTCAAATTAACTCAGTCAATGCGACAATTTCCGGATCTCAAGAAGGAAGTGACCCGGCGGGTAAAAGGTCAGAAATGGCACACCAACTCGCTATTATGTCAAAAGCTCTTAAGAGAAATATGGAAACTGCATTGTGCCAAAACCAGGCTAAAAATGCCGGTAATGCTTCAACTGCAAGAGCTACAAGGTCTTTCGAGGCTTGGGTTGCTACTAATGTAAGCAGAGGTACTGGAGGCTCTAACGGATCCGCTTCTGCGGCCGCTACTGATGCCTCTACTGCAAACAGACGTGCACTAACTGAAACACTTTTGAAAGGTGTTTTACAGTCTATGTTCACAAATGGAGCAGAGCCTAAATTAGCAATCGCCGGGCCAGTAAATAAACAAGTTATTTCTGGTTTTACTGGACGAGCTAACACTAGAGCGACTGTAGATGTAAACACAGTAAGCTCAAGCGTTTCAATCTATGCGTCTGATTTCGGAAATTTAGAAATAATTCCGTCAAACAGAAGCAGAGACAGGTCTCTACTTTTAGTAGATCCAGAGTACGCTAAAGTGTGTTTTTTAAGAAACTTTAAAACAGTAGACATCGCCGCTATTGGTGATGCTGAAACTAAACTATTACTCGCTGAGTATGGTTTAGAGGTTTCTAACGAAGCAGCACACGGAATCGTAGCTGATTTAACTGCATAATAAATATTGGGGCCCTGGTTTATTCTCCTGGGGCCCCACTATGATCAGCTATGAAAAAAACAACGCTTATTGCCAATAAATCTGGTTTAAAAACTGAATTCCACACGGAAGACGGAAAGGGAGTCACAACGACTACCCAGGATGTCAGCAATACTATTGGTTATGTTAAGCAACTAAGAGATAACGCCCCTGGGAAAGATTTACGTCACGTAGCAGAGGTGCCCCTGGTCATCTGGGAAAAAGCAGTCCAGGAAGGTTGGCACAAAGATAAAGCAAAATGGCGTCAATGGTTAAACAACCCAGACAACGCCATTTTTAGAACTTGGCCAGGAAAGGTTTGATATGAATTACACAGAATTAAAAACGCAAATTTCAAATTATCTTAATAGATCAGACCTAACTAATGTCCTGGACGATTTTATTAAACATACTGAGGCCGAAGTTAATAGAAAACTAAGGCACAAAGATATGATGAAAAGAGTGACGGCCGTCGCTGATACACAATATGTTCAATTACCTGGCGATTGGCTAGGTGCCGTCAATATAGATATTCAAAACACAAACCCGACAGTCAATTTGAAACAACTTAGCCTGGAGTCAATGGATGATTATAGAACTGCAAATGATGATCCTACCGGACAACCTAAATATTTTGCAGTAGACGGCGACACTTTAGAATTGGCCCCAACACCAGACCAGAGCTACACGCTACAAATGGTTTATTATGCGGAACTACCGCCCCTGGGAACTGTCAATACAGAAAATTTTTTATCAAGAACTGCCCCCGATGTTTATTTATATGGGGCCTTGAAACACGCTTCTATTTATTTAATGGAAGATCAAAGAATTCCTTTATTTGTCCAATACTTTGAAAAAGCAATGGAAGAACTAAGGATGCAACAGGCGAAAGCGGATTATCATAAGGGATCCTTAATTTTAAAAAGGCGAACTTATGGCAAACCAAAATCGCAAAATTACTACTATAAAAGCTAAATTATAAGGAGGAACTTACTATGGCCGGTTTTAGTGATTTTTTAGAGACGAAAGTCTTAGAACACGTATTCGGTGGCTCGGCTTATACCGCCCCGACTACTTTACATATCGCCCTTTACACGGCGGCCCCCACGGATTCAGGGGGAGGCACAGAGGTCAATGGTGGAGCTTATGCTCGACAAACTGCGACTTTTAATGTCAGTGGAAACACGGCGACTAACGCCGCAAACGTTGAATATGCTACTGCAACCGCAAACTACGGAACTGTTGTTGCAATGGGTATCTTTGACGCCGCCACAAGCGGAAACTTACTTGCATACGGAACGCTAACTACTTCAAAAAGTGTTAGTACCGGAGATGTGTTTAGATTTAACGCTTCTGCGATAGATATTACACTTACATAGTAGAGGTCTTAAATGTCCTCTGTTCCTTACGGCAGTTATTTCTATGGGCGTTCCAGGTACGGAACGCCTGGATACCATTTTGCTGAGTCAGATATAAGCGGCACGGCGGGTGTTAGTCAATCTCCAAGTTTGACTTTTACTCTCTTAGGCCCGGAAACTGTTGCTCAAGGGACAAGTGCGTCTATCCAGGGTAATCATATATTTCAACAAAGCTCGACTGTTAATGGTGTTTCTGATTTAAATGCAGATTACAGGCGAATAAAATTAGGGATCCCCTTAACTTTATCTGAAGGATCTGGGAGCCTGGTACACGGAACACAGGTCGACCAGGCAGAAACATTTATTTTGGTTACTTCGGGCCATACGGCAACCGGTAATCAAATTGACCAGGGCCAGGTTTCTATTTCACTTGCATCGGCTTCTAACCAAACCGGCACACAAATTGATCTAGGAGCAACAAGTTTAAGCGAAACCTCGTCACAGACGGCCGTCGGCACACAAATTGATTTAGGCCAGGTAAATCCGCAAGGAACATCATCGACAATATCAGTAGGGACACAAATTGATTTAGGGGCCACAACCTCAATAAACGAGGTTGCTAATGTTTTAACGCTAAATCCTCAATATCAAAGTCAATATATAGATTTTTATGTTGTTTCTTATGGCGGTGGAAATGCTTTCTCCCCTTATAATAGTGGATCCGCAAGAGCAGATATTACTTTAAAACCAGACTATGCAATAAGGTTAATCCAGGAAGACACTTCAAACGCCGGTCATCCTATATTTTTATCAGCCGCCCCAGATGGTGTTCACAACAATGTTATGGCACATATTTCACTAAGAAAAGATAGTAGTGGAAATGAATATTTACAAATTGCGGCCGCTTCCGATAGTGATCAAAACCCTGGCGGAACAGGATCAAAACAAAGAAGAACTATTTATATCAATAATGGCGATACATCTGGCCAGGCCCCAACTTATACCGGCAATGCTTATCCTTATGTTTATCCAACCACGACAGTCACAAAAGATCCACAAGTCACGGCCACTATTGGAACTATCCTCGTAAATGGCCTAAATGTTTTGTCAATAAATGGACTCCCCGCCTATCAAGCAGTAGCAGACACAAGCCCAGGAACGGCAAGTGCAACCGGGTCAACTTTTAAAGCAATTTCGGCTAATGGTACTCCACACACTACATCCCCGGCATCTGCTTTTGTTTACGACTCTTTATATTGGGTTGGAGCAACTTATGTTGGCACACCAGGAACACCGGGAGCCTATTTATCAGTCAATAATATTACAGGCACGACACAACAATTATATTATTTTTGTGCTAACCACCCTGGTATGGGAGGCCAGGCCGATATAGGATCCGTGCAACCAGGCGTTGAGGCTACATTCTTGTTAGTAGGGTCATGTAATGTGGTACCGGAATCTGGACTTTCCTCAAGCGGTATAAGAAGGTATTTTCTGGAGGCGTCATTGTCGCCGTCCTCTAGTATTTTAAGTGATGGCGGTTTAAAATGGACATTGCAAAGTGCAACCGCAACCACCTGGACACAACAAAAAATTGCACGAACTCCATAAAAAATAGGAAATATTATGAGCGATACATTTACTAATAATCTAAATTTAACAAAACCGGCCGTTGGCGGATCCACGGACACCTGGGGCACAAAAATAAATAATGACCTGGACTCCGTTGATGCAATTTTCTCAGCTACGGGAACTGAGGTTAATATAAGATTTAACTCTGCAAATTTTGATGATAATAAAAAGGCATTGTTTGGTACGGGTGATGATCTTGAAATTTACCATGATGGCTCAAATTCAATAATTAAAGATTCTGGAACAGGTAATTTAACTTTATTAGCTACAAATTTAAGTATTAAAAATGCTGGTGATAGTGAAAACTATTTAACTGCTAATGATGGTGGCGATTTAATTCTTTATAAAGCTGGAACAGAAAAAGCCAGAACTAGCACAAATGGTTTCAATGTCACAGGAGATATTGCAGTCACAG
>Ga0207985_1000042_pt1 | contig 31347 bp, 29 predicted proteins | sample ETNtaG_3_FD_185761 | JGI IMG/M metagenome (GOLD analysis project Ga0207985, IMG submission 185761) | Marine microbial and viral communities from oxygen minimum zone, Eastern Pacific Ocean - ETNP201302SV84 (SPAdes) (version 2) | ecosystem: Environmental > Aquatic > Marine > Unclassified ...
CCTCTTTGTTTTTCATAGCGAGATCTGTCAGTGAACTGTTTCCATCCAGCCCAATCGCTCCTAGTGATAGTCCCTGGGGGTCTACATTCACACCGAGTGAGGGAGTATCGGACGAACACGACGATGGGGCAACCGACCCCACTCCATCACCATCGCCATCATTGTCTATCAGAACAACGCACCCGTTCCATGTGCTAGCGAGGTTTGAGGGAGTGGAAACCTGGAACTGGCAGTTGCCCCCTCCCCCTCCGGCTTGAACTTGGAACTCACAGGGAGCGCTCTGATCCTCAAATCCGGACGGCCATGCAGAGGACATCGATCCCTCCTCAATCATGATCAAGCTGTACCCGATCGAGAAATCAGTATTGGACTGGCAAACGAACGAAGCGGCGAAAACCACTGGATCACCAGCGTCTATGCTTCCCCCTCCCTGCCCCATCATCACTTCACATGAACCGAAGCTCATCACCTCCACACTGACAACTGCCTCCTCCTCTGAGGTAAAGGCCCCAACGTCAATCCCATTGGCCTGTGTAACCTTGGCCGTTATATTCGCATCGAACTCACCCTCTTGATGGAGCTCAGTCGCTCTGACTAGGACCTGAATATCAACTTCCTGCCCAGAGCCTATCGTCACCGAAGCCGGAGCTGCGAACTCGAAGTCCCCCTCATCGCTCCCCGTTCCAATTTCTACCGACTCGCTGTGAATAGACGGGTTCTCCAACGTGCAATTGACAATGGTCGATCTTGTGGCACCCGGCCAAACCTCAATCGGGTCCGGATCGTCACACGTAATCTCTATAGAAGGAAGCACTCCAATCTGGGCGGAAGAAACCGGTCCAAAGGCCATCAGAACAATCATTGAGGCCATCATAGCAGTTAATGGGAGCCTCCGACTCACAGACCCAACAGCTGGCACCAACGGATAGATATTCTCATTGAGAGCGCGGGAAATCATAATATTTCTACTCAAAGGATTCATGGCGACCTCGTGGCTCGCCATGCCATGAGCGACGGAGCCGGCAAACCTCCAGTGGTCATAGTGAAGGAGCAGACCAACATCACTAGTGGTACTGAAGTACAGGAGAAGCTCATCGCAGCCTCGGAGGTTTTTGCTAATCTTCTGAAACCGACTTTCGGGCCGATGGGGCTTGACAAGATGCTCTACAAGACAGACGGCAACACTGCAGTCACCAACGACGGTGCAAAGATAGTCTCAGAGCTCTTGGTAAAGCATCCAGCTGCTAAGATGCTAGTCTCAATGTGTCAGTCACAAGAGGAGGCTTGTGGTGATGGCGTGACCACTACAATGCTTCTCTGCGGTGCCCTTCTTCAGGAGGCCCAGACTCTCTTGAGGAAAGGGCTCCACCCCCTCACGATTATTGAGGGGTACAGGAAATCCATGCAAGCATCATTGGATTTTCTAGAGGAGATATCCATCCCATTGAATAGTGATCTCCTGGGTTATGTGGCCGAGACAGCCATGATAGGAAAAGGCGCAGAAAACGCTCTCCAGCTACTATCAGGATTGGTAGTGGAATCATTGGGCGTTGTTTCTGAAAACGTAGAGGAGCCCGGTGCAGAGAACGTATCAATGTTCAAGTCTGGAAAGGGATCACTGAGTGACTCTTTCCTGATCAGAGGGGTCGCATTCAGGAGGAGAGTACCAATGGATGGCCTCCCAAATAACCTCCGAGACCCAAAGGTAGCGGTAATAGGGGGAGATCTCAAAATCAGGTCAATGACAAGAGACGCCCAAATAAAAATCTCCTCTGCGGACCAGCTGGACTCATTTGTCAACGCAGAGCAATCTAGGAAGGAGGATATTGCGACTAGAATCCTAGCCACAGGCGCCGACGTCATTCTCTGTGGAGGGGAGATTGATACCGAAATACTTCACATACTAGCCAATAATGACATACTCGCGATAGCACAGCTGGACGAATCGGAACTCAGGAACTCTGCCGAAGCCACCTCCTCCTTGATAATCGACTCTATTCTCGACGCATCACCTGGTGACTTAGGAGAATGCGGGTCGTTAACTTGGGAGAGAAACCAGTCAACCGATATGGTAGAGGATATCATAAGAATTGACGACTGTCGAAATCCCTCGGTGGTAACAATAGAGGTAGGAGGCGATGGAAACGAGGCTACCGAGGAGGCGATAAGGGGCATATATGACTCTCTGAGAGCAACCTCTCTCGCAATCAAGGATGATCTAGTGCTACCTGGAGGGGGCTCCGCCCATTCCAGGGTATCACACCACGTTAGGAGCCAGATGGAGTCCGAACCAGGCAGGGAGAGGATAGCCATGGAGGCCTTTGCCAGAGCCATGGAGACAATCCCTGCTGTTCTGGCTGAAAACGCAGGCCAGAGTCCGTTGGATAAGGTTCTGGAGCTTCGGGCGGAAGCAAGGAAGGAAAACCAAGCCATGGGGGTAGACAAGAAAGGAGAGGTATCTCCTGTAGACGATGTATGGCACTCCCTATCAGTCATATCCGAGTCTCTTGAGACATCCACCGAGACCGCTATAAGTATGCTTAGGATAGATCAGGTAGTGTCCTCAAGAGGGGACTGAAGATAGAATCCTTCAAGTCGCGTGCCCGCATGCCTGCCCATGGCACAGCCCCGAGCGTTGATCAGCGTCTGGCACAAGGAAGGTGTGGAGGAACTCTCCAAGGCCCTCTCTGACATGAATTGGCAGATCCTGTCCACTGGGGGAACCGCCCGAAAGCTCCGTGCAGCCGGTATCTCAGTCATCGACGTCAGCGAAGCTACGGGACACCCAGAGGTATTCGATGGTAGGGTGAAGACGCTACATCCCGCGGTTCATGGGGGGATCCTCGCCAGAAGAGATAGAGACGACGACATGAGAACTCTCCAGGATCTTGGATATGGGCCTATAGATTTAGTCTGCGTGAACCTGTACCCATTCGCAGAGACGGCCGCCAGGGTTCCTCCTGCTACTGACTCGGAACTAATTGAGATGATCGATATAGGGGGTCCAACCATGGTCCGCTCTGCCGCCAAGAACCACAAGGACGTCATCGTGCTCACATCCCCCTCACAGTACGAGGGGATAATTGAACAGCTACGATCCACAGGGGGGGACCCCTCGTCAATAGATTTGGAAACTAGGGCCAATCTTGCGTTGGAGTCATTCCAGGGGACCGCCGCATACGATTCTGCTGTCTCCAACGAGCTGGAGAGAAGACTCAGTGATGCCGAAAACCCTTCGAGGATACACATCGCCTCACAGAGAGGCACGCATCTCAGATATGGTGAGAATCCCCACCAGCCAGCATCATTTTACCCTGCGGAGGGAGAGCCGGAGGGATTAGCCTCGGCAATCCAACACGGAGGCAAACCACTTTCCTACAACAACTACCTAGATCTAGATGGGGCACTGAGACTCGCGCAGAACCTAATACACACATGCTCCGATTATGACCATGGTTGCGTAGTAATCAAGCACACCAATCCATGTGGAGCCGCAGTCGACGATAATCAATCAGAGGCATGGATAAACGCACTGGCTAGCGATCCAGAGAGCGCGTTCGGTTGTGTCATAGCATTTACGAAGGAGGTTCAGCCTGATACTGCTATCGCCATTGGGGGGCACTTCTTTGAGTGCATGATAGCACCTGGGTACCACCCAGAGGCTCTGGAGATCCTATCCTCAAAGAAGAATCGCAGAATGCTGACTCTCAGCTCCATGGGCCCAAGGGTTGAGAATCTCTCTCTTCGACAGGTAAGCGGAGGCTGGCTAGCACAGGTGCAAGGCCCCCCCGCAGTAGAATGGGATAATTCCAAGTGTGTCACAGATAGGCAGATGGAGGAGGGCGAGTTCTCCCTAGCCAAATTCGGATGCGCCGTATTGTCCGAGGTCAAATCGAATGCAATCATCCTCGTCTCAAAGACCGCCACAGGACTCGCTACAATTGGAGTAGGACCGGGCCAGACCAGCAGGGTCGAGGCCGTTAGGATAGCATCTAGGAGAGCCGGCGACAGAGCGAACGGTTCGATGATGGTATCAGATGCCTTCTTCCCATTTAGGGATGGAATAGACTCGGCCAACGATATAGGGGTCTCAAGCGTGGTTCAACCGGGTGGCTCAGTTAGAGATCAGGAGTCAATAGATGCGGCTAACGAGCATGGCATCTCAATGCTGTTTACGGGAACCCGATTGTTCCTTCATTAGCTCCTTTTGGGCAGAAATGAACCTGAACGGACTAGCTAAAGTGGGTACTCCACTGTAATCAATCACATTTTCCCTGAAATGGGATTGGGGGTCATCGAGAGCCTCTGATATCGTATTGACAGACGCACATGGAACTCCAACAAGGAGCTCTTCCAAATCAGCTCTTGTGAATCCCCTTATCGAGTCATGGACCATACTTTCAACTAGATCTCTATTCTCAATCCTCACGCTATTCTCGATCCATGACCCAGGAGAGTCAAGGGAAAGGGCCTCGACCAGCTTCTCCCATTGTCCACTAGTCCCGACACCTATGGCAAACCAACCATCACTGACCTGAAAGACCCGGTATGGAACGAGATTCGGATGACTACTGCCCATCCTCCTTGTTTCCATGCCCATCAGGGCATTGTGTCCTTGGTTAACCAGAGAGGCAAGAGCAGTGTCCCACAACGAGATATCTATCCTAGCTCCCTCACCTGTCTTCTCTCGTCTGAGTAGACAGGCCAGTATCGAGCTGACCGCGTTCATACCAGTCATTACATCTATCCAAGCCACCCCTACCTTGGCTGGATCTCCCCCCTCCTCGCCGGTTACTGACATGATGCCACTTCTGGCCTGCATAGTCAGATCGAATGCAGGCTCATCCCTACGAGGACCCGTCTGTCCATAGCCCGATATGCTACAAACAATCAGATCATTCCTAACAGGCCCGAGAAGCCTGTCGAACGTTCCCGGTCTGAAGTTCTCGATTATCACATCCGACTCTTCAATCAAGGATCGGACCTTCTCTCTCTCCTCCTTGATATTTGCAAACAATATCTCTTTTCCACGGTTGCATGAGAGGAAGTAGGATGCTACCTCATTTCCGTCGAACCCTGATTGAAAGGGAGGTCCCCATTTTCTGGAATCATCACCCCAAGGGGCTTCAATCTTGGTAACTTGGGCACCCATATCGGATAGTGTCTGAGCGGCGTGAGGACCTGCTAGGATTCTGGATATATCTAGGACCTTAATTCCCTCTAGCGGTAGTATCATGTGTCCCGCTGAAGAGCCCTCCAATTGAAATTATTCTAAGATTAGACCCGGTCGAAAACCGTTCTGGATTCAAATTGGGGTCCAGATCCCCATTGCCCTAGCCACACACCATCCTGACCACCCCTCAAAGACTCCGAGAGAACCGCCTGCTAGCATGCCAGCAGATGCATACCACAGATATGGGAACTCGACAATGTCGAGGTAAGCCACACCAGCGATACATAGACCACCTACAATGGAAGCAAGACCCCCGAAAAGTCGCAGGGCCTTACCCCTAGCATCAATGTTGCATTCCATGACCATGAAGTAAACTTCTCACCTGAGGTAATAAAGACGTGTTTTCACAAAAACACGACTATTTCCTGGTGGGTACTCTAAAACCGACGTACCAAATCCCAACCAGTCCAACCATAAGAACCGCACCCGTCCCGAAGCCCGGATCAGCACCATTCCAGGTAGACGGGTCACTGAAAGTGCCGGTCCCTCTGGTCGATACCGCCCAAACGAAGTATGCAGACAGTGAAGTCATAACCCCTATCAGTGAGACGACCCCATACTTCGCATGCTTGGGAATAGTCTTACCAGTGGCGTAATACTCGAAAATGGCGGGCCCGAAGTAGTCATTGGTAAGGGTCCACCGGAAAAGCCTCTCACTGGATATGGAAAAAAAGTAGGCGGCGGGCACAGCCCAAGACACCGTGGGCCACCCCGGGATCCATATCCCAATTATTGCGAAAACCACGAAGAGACCACCCAAAGTGGTGTATAGCCTACTTTTTGATGGACTATTGGAGACCGAATACCTCTCCACTATCTCATCTACAGTCCCGAGTCTTTCCATGTGGCTCATGTCTGCTAGAGGCCGGTGCTTTAAGTCCAGATGCCCAACTGCCTTCAACGAGGCGCTCAATGAGTAACATGAAACACAAGGTCACCTTCAGAGTGGTGTGAGTGACGAATATGTCCTCCCAAGGAAGGCCACTCCAGACTCTCCATTACGCCTGGCAGTGATGATATCAGGAGGCGGTTCAGGCCTCAGAGCACTGCTGAAGCACCAGCAGGAAGCCGATAGAGCACATATCACGACGCTGGTGATAGCGGACTCCGAGTCAGCAGGGGGACTGAAGCACGCAATGGACGCGGGTGTAGAATCCTTCTCCGTCCCCCTTCCTCAAGAACATAGGGGGGCCGAGAGGAGGAAGGTCCACGAGGAACAGATAATCAGAATCATCGAATCCAAGGATATTGAGATGATTGTCCTGAGCGGATATATGAGAATCCTGACCTCCTCTTTCGTGTCTCGATGGAAGGGGAGGCTGGTGAACATTCACCCGTCACTGCTTCCAGATTTCCCAGGCGCTCATGCTCAGAGAGATGCCCTAGAGGCAGGAGTGAAGGTGTCGGGGTGCACAGTACACTTCGTAGACGAGGGAGCTGACTCGGGCCTTATTATCGAACAGAGGGAGGTTCCAGTACTCGAGTCTGACACCATTAACACACTAACGGATAGGATTAAACAAGCAGAGCATGAACTATACCCTAAGGTACTAGATGACATATCCTCAGGAAGGGTGCTACTCTAAGTCACTGGGCTGATTTACGTTTCTAACCACTTCCTCTCTCGCCTCTACCAGCACATGGTCCATTCCACGGAACTGATCTCGAAGAGGCCTCCTGCTACTTCCCACCAAGTTAGCTACTTCAGGTCTAATGAGAGCTAGTAGCGGATGTGTTCTACCCGAGCAGACGGGCATAGCAACTTTACAGTCCCCAATTCCTCTCTCGAGGTCAACAAGAAGATCCAGTTCTAGCCAAGGAACGTCAACAGGGGCTATCTGCAAAGGATCATTGCAGAAGGGGTCTGTTAATGCATCCAGTATCGCTTCGATAGGGCCAGCATATGGGCTGGAATCAACCACCCACTCAATTTGAAGAGAGGAATCCAGTACCCTACCGTACTTCTCCATATGCTCAGGTGAAGCAACTGAAATTCTGATTGGCTCCAAACCCGCCTCTGCTAGAGTCATGGCAACTCTCTGTATGCATGCGACACCATCAACTTGCAACAGGCACTTGTCACTACCCATCCGGGCTGATCTGCCACCGGCTAGGACAAGGGAACGCAAGCCCTCACCTCAACTCGTCCAACTTGCTTAGAGCATATTGGATTTCATCCATCAAATCCAAGGCCCTGCTCATGAAGACTGCCCTCTCCTTCCTTCCTTCCGACTGCTCTAACCAAACCATTAGCTGCCTTATGTCTCTGGAATCCCTCATTATTGTCCACTCCAGTACGCTTTCTGCTATCGGGTCCTCTGAGGGCAACAGCCGTCCAGACATGACTATCTGTCAGGGTACTCACACATATCCGCTTCGTTTCACAGTGCCCCTAGGACCTAATTCCTAACGCTTTCTAACATGTTTCACAATGAAATTCTATCAGGAGCGTTCATGAAGGTAGAGTTCTCCGCAGTAATCAAGCTTAGGCCCACTCGAGGGTGTCAATCACCCATCACTGTCGATTTTCGGCTACTGGAACGAGGCCCCGAAAGTGGGCCCAATAGCGAAGGAGAAATGAAAATATGTCACAAGAAGGAAAGTATGTCATACACGCTTCCATCCGAACGGATGGAAACGTCCAGAGGAAGGATGTAGTTGGCGCAATTTTCGGTCAGACTGAAGGTCTGCTCGGCGAAGCGCTCCAACTAAGAAAACTACAGAGAACAGGTCGAATTGGGCATGTTGACGTGGTTCTTCATCAGAACAAGGGTAAAGTGCAAGGAGAGATTCTAGTATCCTCGTCACTGGATCAAGTCAGTACAGCAGTAATAGGAGCCGCTCTGGAAACAATAGATAGGATTGGCCCATGCAAGGCCGTCATTAAAGTAAAGATGATTGAGAACCAACAGTCTTCCAAGAGAGACCATGTAATCGAGAGAGGAAAGCAGCTTCTGCTGAAGATGGTTAACTCTGGTGTAGACGACTCAAAGAATATCCTGGAAGAGGTCAGAGCGGTTCTGACATTGGACAAGGAGACAGAGTACCATGGGATGACCGCAGGCCCGAATGTCACCGAGTCAGAAGCAATCATAATTGTCGAAGGCAGGAACGATGTTAGGAATCTACTCAAGTTTGGAATTAAGAATGCGATCGCAACAATGGGCTCCGGAATTAAGCCAGAGTTAGTCGAGCTTGCCAAAAGAAAGAAGGGAGTAACGGCTTTCATAGACGGAGATCGTGGGGGAAAACTCCTCCTAATGGAAATAAACGGTCAGCTGGGGAAGTCTCTCACGCATGTCGCGATGGCCCCCCAGAGCAGGGAAGTAGAGCATCTTGAAGGCAAAGTAGTCACGAAGTACCTACAGCAGAAGGAAGTCGCAAGCAAAGCAGTACCCAGGATTCAATCAGAGTTGAACAAGGAAGACGACAAATCAGTGGGCAGAGGAAACGAGTCGTTGGTCGCTCCAGACCATGTAAAGGAATGGGCTTCTCACCTTGAAGGACTCAAGAAGAACAATGCTGTTATCATCCTAGAGGATGGTTCAGGAACTGATCCGATTGGAGCTAGAGCTCTTGCAACCGCTATGGCCGAGGCCGAGGGAGCCACAGGACTTGTCTTCGCTGGCAAGGTTAATGACAGGATCTTCGAGCTGGCATCAGGGGCTGGTATTGAGAATGTCCTCGGTACATCGGTGGGTGGCGTAACCCGAAAGGGCAACGTACAAGCTTACTCTTCTGAAGACCTCTGATAATTACGTCCGGTGGGACGTAGTCCCGTTTGGAACCCGCGTCTTGGCAAGCTGATCAGCAGAAGGCATCAAAAGTCCACTAGGTCCGCTGTAACTGATGGATCAGACCACCGCCGGCATTCTGGCCCTCTACGGCATTCTGGGAGTCACGATCCTCGCTCTCTGGCTCAGACATAGATCAGTCCTGACCCAGAGAGACAGAATGATGAACAGAATGGGCGATCTTCAGACCAACTTATCCGACACCACCCAGAGGCTTGACCTGCTTTCTAGAGGGGTGGATACGATCCTAGGTGAGACTCCCGAAGTTCGTAATCTACTTGGAGTACACCGTAAGCTGGAGAGTGCGGAGAATCTACTATTCGACCAAGGAATAGCAGTCAGCTCAAGTGAGTCATGCGCAATCGCCTCTCACGCTGCAAAGGCAATCATCGAGAAGCACAGCACAGAACCCGGCGAAAGCACTCCAATACTTCCAGGACTGCTCCCCCTCGTTGTAAGACTCGATGCTATTCTAACGGAGGCAGAGATGAGGGCCGAGGACTTGGAACTCAACGGAGGAGAGCATAGAATCCTCGGTGAGCTATTCCATGCGTCCTCCAGGACCTCAAGGGCCGCGGACTGCTATAGAATGGCAAATCAGATGGACCCGGAGGACTCTTCATCTCTGAGGTCTTTGGCTAGAATTCAGAGAGAATCGGGAGAATTGGAAACCCTGGATAGAACGCTTGAGAGACTGTTAGCGACTTCCCCCGATGATCTAGAGGCCCTCGCAGAACAAGCTGCGATACTAGTCGGTTCTGATGATGAGAGATATGATAGAAACAAGACACGGCTCGTTGCTTTGGGTGAACCTCTGGAAGAGACTGAAACCCCATCTAAGCTATCTGAAATAGCCCTGAGAGCGAAAGACTCCAGGATTTCTGGAGATCCATCCACCCTAGATTCCAACGACTCCCCGTTACTAGTAGAAAGAGCGGCTAAGCTAATCGGATTGGGAGAGGCAGGCGCCGCCCTTGAGGCAATTACGAAAGCGATTGAGATGGATGAGGACAACGGACCAGCCTGGCTTCTGCATGCACGCATACTAGCCGCAGGAGAAGGCAATTCCAAGGAGGCCATTCGGAGTATCAGAAGAGCAACTGCCCTCGGAGAATACGGAGTGATAATGGAATCCGAGATTCTAGAGAATGATGGGAGACTAGATGCCGCTCGAGCGGTTTTGGAAGAGCACCTTGAAACACTCCCAGAAGATGCAGAAGCCAGAGCCAGACTTAGCCTAGTCCTGATGAAGGCCGGCTCAATAGACTGGGCAAAAGCAACCCTCAACGAAGCTCCCCCCATCTGCTGGGAGAGTTCCCACATGCACGTCATGGAGGGGAGACTGCATTTGCATGATACGGAGAAATACAGAGACGAGTATGGAAATCATGACCCCATACTCCTGATAGATGCGTTGATCTCATTCGACGCGGCGATAGATCACGATAGGGAAAACGGCCTCGCATGGCTCGGTAGATCCAGGGCTCTGAGATTCCAAGGCTCACACAATGAGGCTGAGGTCGCACTGGTCAGGGCTAGGAGATTGATCCCCAATCACACATCAATTCCTTTGGAGGAGGCTCATCTTTGCATAGAAATGGGTAAACTCGACCAGGCAAATACCCATATTGCCGAAGCCGCCACACATCTTCATGAACACCCAATAGTGCCTTTTGTCAGAGGCTTGATAGCGGCAAAACAGGGTAGAATGACTGAGGCACAGACTCTTTTCACCAAGGTTCTAGCAATAGACCCAGACCATGTTAGAGCAAGACTGAACAGATGCTCCGCTTCCTTACTAAAGGGAGATTTAGACATGGCACTGGATGACTCAGATCACTTGATTTCAATCTCACCTGCCCTTCTTATAGCGAGACAGAGAAGAGCGGAGGTTCTCATGAACCTAGCCGACTGGACAGAGGCAGAGGCAGAACTCAGGAGGATTCTAGATAGAAGAGACGAGCACGTCATGGCTCTAGTTCATCTGGGAACTTGTCTGATCGCAATGAACAAGGCCGAGCAAGCTGAAAGGCCACTGAACTCAGCTTTGCGGATAGACTCCTCTAACTCAGACGCATGGTATCAAAGGGGTCTCTTGTACCTAGATTTCGGTAGAGGACAAGAGGCTCTCTCCGACTTCGAAAGTGCCTCTAGGAACGATCCAAAGCACATTGACGCAAGACTGATGATAGCAGCAATTTTCCATGAGAGAGGAGATACAAAGAATGCGTCCAATGCCTGGAGAAAGGTTCTGGATATCGATCCACAACATAAACTGGCTAGAAGGAGGTTGGAAGAGTGCAACGGAAGAGACGCAACTCCCGCTAAGATCCTGAGGCCGGAGGATTGAATCACCTCCTCCTCTGCGAAGGGACATGGCCAACACTGTAGAGCCCGGGAACAATGCTCCAAACTTCGAACTTCCAAATGCCAATGACAGCTATGGCAACGGGACAGTTTCACTGTCTGAAGTAATCGGTGACAAAGGCGGAATAATCATGTTCACCTGTAATCACTGTCCATATGTGGTAGGCTCAGAGCCAAGGATTGAGAATATTGCAGAGAAAGCGAGAGAAAGCGGACTCGGTTTCGTGGGAATAAACTCGAATGATCCAGTGAAGTATGAATCGGACTCATGGGATAACATGGTAAAGAGAGCATCAAGGGGAATGACCTATCCTTACCTACATGATGAAGACCAGACGGTAGCAGTATCATATGGGGCCGAGAGAACCCCTGAGTTCTATCTCGTTTCCTCGTCGGGAACGGTCGTTTACAGGGGCAGGATGGATGACTCCCCGAGAGATCCTTCGCATGCATCAACCTCAGATCTTTCAGATGCCATGGACGAGCTCTTGAATGGTGAGAAAATTTCTAACCCCCGCACAGATAGTATTGGATGCTCCGTCAAATGGAAGCTGTGATTAGTACTGTTCTAGAACCAACTCGGTTTGAGTCGAACTAATCTCAGCCGGTGCGGTGAGCCACATTTTGTCGAGCATCTCCCTTAGCCCTAAGGTATCGTCAACGTGTACCACTGCAATCAAGTCGGCGTCACCGCTAACCTCGTAGACACTCTCGACATTCTGCCAGCTTGCAAACTCCCCGGCAAGAGAGCCTATTTCTGTTCCAGGTCCAACCTTCAGCCTAATCAAAGCAGTTAGCCCAATACCTGATTCTCTAATTGTGTAGCCTCTGATTACTCCTTCCTCCTCCAGCCTTTTCATGCGTGTCCTGATAGTCCTCTCTGTAACTCCAACCCTGTCTGCGATTTCAACAAAAGAGGACCTGCCAGCGTCTCTCAATACATTCAATATTGATCGGTCAAGAGAATCTACCTTCATACGAGTTTTATCCGCTTTGTGTATAGTATTTGTATCTATTCTTCATATTTATGATAAATATACGACAAAAAAATCCTTTTTTCGTATATTTGTGAAATTATTCTCAGAGGTTGCGTTCAAATGGGACCCCTTGTCTTGCGGATTATGGCGAGGGAGGAGGCAGTGTACCTTCTCCGCCGGCAGGAGTACCTGGACGAGGTGTCCTCGCTCGACCTTCCTTCTTCCTACGCTGCATGGTACAATGTGGATGTGGCCACGCTCCTCAACAAAACCAGAATAGTCGGTCACGAAGTTGACACCGAGACTGGGCAGTCATTGGTATTCTTCGACAGGAGCCTGATGCTGTGTTGTCCCGTTTCTGGTAAGATGCACCACTATCCCAAGCACCTGCTTCACTGCTTTGTAGATGACAACAGGTGTGATTTCTCAGATCAGGACGGGGTCCTCTTCAGGGCCGAACTATTCTCCATCTCGCCTACAGGTGAGCAACTTTGCTGGGAAGCGTGTTGCAGATCTGAGATGGAAGTTCCAGAAGTACAGACAAAGGTCTCTCGTTGGCTGAGCTGGTTGAACGAATGATTCTGGAGAATCAATAAATCCGGGACTGGCTACTCAGCTTACGGATTCAATTTACAATGACAATATTCAGAAGATATCCATCAGTCCACAGCACATGGGGGCACGCATATCGCAAATTCGAGGAAGGATGGTATTGGATTCCCGGGGCAACCCAACAGTCGAGGTAGATTGTCTAACTGAGGATGGGACGCTCGGCCGAGCAATGGTCCCATCCGGGGCCAGCACAGGCCGACACGAGGCAGTGGAGCTAAGAGATGGCGACAATCGTTGGGGCGGCAAAGGTGTCGATGTCGCCGTCGCGAACGTCAACGGTCCCATTGCAGACGCCTTGGTAGGATTGGACGCCAGCGAACAAGGGGTCGTGGACACGGCAATGATGACTATCGACTCAACCCCCAACAAGAGCAAAATTGGAGCCAATGCTATGCTTGGGGCTTCTATGGCTTGCCTAAGGGCTACTGTCGGAACTGGGAACATATGGCAACACCTCTCAGACGGGAGCTCCTCCATACCGGTACCTCTGATGAATATCCTCAACGGAGGCGCACATGCGAACTCAAATGTCGATGTACAGGAATTCATGGTAGTGCCTCATGGCTTTGACTCATACCCAGACGCACTTCGTGCAGGTACTGAGATCTATCATTCGCTACGGGCCGTGCTAAAGGAAGCGGGCTTACTCGGTGGAGTTGGCGACGAGGGGGGTTTCGCTCCAGACCTGCCTCGTAACGAGGAAGGACTTCGTTATGTTGTCGAGGCAATCATCAGAGCCGGATATGCACCGGGGGAGGAAGTATCTATCGCATTAGATGTAGCCAGCCAGGAGTTCTTGCAGGATGATGGTTACCACATAGATGGGAAGGTAATCAGTGGCTCAGAGCTTGGCCTACTATACTCATCTTGGCTTGATGAATATCCGATTGTGTCAATCGAGGATCCATTTGGTGAGGATGACTGGGATTCTTGGGTAGAATTCTGTCAGCGTGAAGGACACAGGGTACAGATTGTAGGGGATGACCTGTATGTCACAAACCCTGATCGTCTCGCCAAGGGGATAGAGATGGGCGCATCGAATGCAATTCTCATTAAGCTCAACCAGATTGGAACTGTCACTGAAACACTATTGGTCATATCAATGGCGAAGGCTGCGGGGTATGGTACTATCATCAGCCACCGTTCAGGCGAAACCGCAGACTCCATTATCGCTGACATAGCGGTAGGTACAGACGCGGGACAAATCAAGACTGGAGCACCGGCCAGAAGCGATAGAACATCAAAATACAACCAGCTTCTCAGAATATCGGAGGAGTGCGAGACATACTCCAAACTATTCCAGTAGGGACAGCAGTATCGGAAGAACTATTGTAGCGTCCGACTCGATAACGAATTTTGGTGTCGAAACATCTAGCTTGTCCCAGGTGATTTTCTCATTGGGAGGAGCTCCTGAGTATCCTCCGTAGGAAGGCCGTGACTCAGAAATCTGTCCAAACCACGCCCACCTGGGAACATCTAATCCAACGTCCTGTCTGAGCATTGGCACCACCGAAATCGCAAAATCGCCAGCGATTCCTCCTCCAACCTGAAGAATCCCAGTGGGAGAGTCATCCTCCCTGTACCAGTCGGCTAGAGCCTGCATGGCCTCCAAACCGCCCTTAATTATTGACGAGTCTTTGACCGTTCTGTCCAGTACTCTGGCGGCTAGTATGTTGCCAAGTGTTGAATCCTCCCATCCTGGAGTGAATATTGGTAGATTAGCGTCAGCGGCGCAAGCCAGCCAGGACTTCTCAGAATCGATATCGAACTCCAGGGTGCCATGAATAATAAGGTCATATAGATACTCATGAGGGAATCTTTGATCACCAACCTCCGACGCATCCTGCCAAAGTGACATAAGACCCTCCTCAATTTCCCTGAACACTCCCTCAGGGAGGGCCACATCAGTTACCCTATTCATGCCTCTGTCTCTAAGGCGCTTTTCGTCCAAAGAGCTAAGTTGTCTCCAATCACTTATTTCTTCATATTCTGAACGTGCCACTAGATTGAAAATATCCTCTTCAAGGTTAGCTCCAGTACAACATATAGCGTGAATCTTCTGTGATTTTATTGCTGGCCCTAGACTTCTGCCTATTTGAGCCGTTGACATAGCTCCAGCCAAGGTCACTATTAGCCTCCCTCCTTCATTTAGAAACTCCTTCAGGGAGCTAGCGCATCTCGACAGCTCTCCTGCGTTGAAATGGTGGAAATGCTCAGAGACGAAATCATCAATATCCATAAAACCACTCTCTAAAATCTACTCACTCTCTCCTTCCTCACTAAGGTGACTCCTTCTATTTCTGTAATCAAAGCTTCATGAATCAGCTCTACGACATGCTCTGGATCGTGGGGTCCGCAGGTGAAAACGTCAATCGCTAGCAAACCCTCGTCAGAATAGCAATGAGCGGTTACATGACTTTCATCTATCAGTACAACAGCAGCAAATCCAGAGGGGCTCTCGGAGCCATCAAAAACCTCTACATGAGAATGAACTTCCCTGATGCCCGATTCTCTAACACAATCTCTCATGAGGGACAACATCCAAGTTCCCTCATCTTTGCCTGGAAACGAGTAATTGAGGTAATCCAAGAAGATGTGACTCCCTCGCGACTCACCATCTTGCATAGTCACTCGTATAGATGTGGGATTTCAAGCTCTCTACTGCAGTAACCAGGATCTCAGTCTACTCAATCCCTCATGTATGGCGTCTTCGTTAGTTGCATAAGATACTCTGATGAAGCCCTCTCCGCCTGTTATCAGCGAGGCGGGTATTAACTGCACACCGGCTCTTAGCGCACCATCCGCAAACTCAGTATCAGTCATCCCTGTTCCTGTAATATCAGCGAAGATGTAGAAGGCCCCTTCGGGTTCAACGACCCTCACTCCCGGAAGCTCTGATAGGCCCTTTTTCATTATCTCCCTTCTCTTCTTGTATTCTAGGTTGAACTCTTCTACTGAGTCATCGCAGCCCAATGCGACTCTAGCCGCTTCCATCATGAACGTGGGTACATGAGAGGCCGAGTTGGCTTGACTTTTTATTGCCGCCTTTACAGCATTTGGAGGACCTGTCAGGAAGCCCAGTCTCATCCCAGTCATTGCCCATGACTTCGACCATCCATTGACAACAATAGTCCTCTCCAACCCTCCTGGTAAAGACGCTGGAGAAACATGAGGCCAGTCAACCCAGACCATTCGCGAGTAAATTTCGTCAGATACAATCCACAAATCGTTGTCCACCGCGATTTGAAGAATTTCTTGGATCTCCTCAGGTGTGAATACCGCACCCGTCGGGTTGCAAGGAGAATTCAGCAGAATCATTCTTGTCCTGTCTGTTACAGCTTCACGTATAGCATCCAAATCAGGATGGAAATTATCCTTCCTAACAGGTACATGCACTGGTTTGGCTCCAATGAACTCCAGCATAGGCTCGTAAGATGCCCAGGAAGGTGCGAGCAGTATCACTTCATCCCCTGGCATGGTGGTAACTAGGAAAGAGTATAGCATCGCTTGCTTAGCTCCAGGCGTAACCACTATGTCCTCAGCCGAGACCTTAATGTCATGGTGGTTCGATAGATAATCTGCAACTCCCTGACAGAGCTCCATTGATCCAGCCCCCCTGGTATACTTTGTATTTCCAGCCTCAAGCTCTCCAATTGCTACATCTAGAATTTCCTTGGGCGTGGCAAATCCCGGTTCTCCAACTGTCCACCTTACTATCTCAGGCCCCGGTGGCTGTAGATAAGGGGCGAAGCCAACGCCGAGCCCCTCGAACCTTGCGGAAATGTCGGGCATGTATCTCCGACGCGCAGGACGACCATGAAGGTATGCCGAATCTCGGATAGCCTTCAAGAGAGGAGGGGAGGTCCCGAGCATGCGGCACGGATGGCAGAGCAGCTATGCAAGGGATTGCAGATCCCTGGACCCGGGTGCAAATCCCGGTCCGTGCTCCAACCAATTACTACATCATTACGTTAGCAGTGAAAACCAAACCAACGATTAATGTCACAGTAATGACGAAGATATTGAATGCGTTTGGAGTCATCTCCTCAATTCCAGCTCCATAGCCAGTCATACCATCTTCAACTCCTTCATCTCTCATTCTGTAATAAGCAAACAATACCAACAGCATCGCAACCGGGCCTGCAACGCCGTCGATAACTGATTGATCAGAGACAGGCCTTGCTATCTCGCCAACATTGTCTAACAACGCCATATAAGTTGACACTGTTGCCGTGATTAGGAAGAAAATTCCAGGATGTAATACGGGCCACTTTCCTTTGGGCCCATCCAATACCACCATAGCGGTCCACATTGTGTAAACTAAGAATAGAGAGCCACTGACAGCCACTGTTACCTCCGATGGTGCCCCCAAACCAGCATCAAGCATTTCCTGACTCGCCTCCCCCAGGCCGAATGCCTCTATTCTATCTCCTGGCATGACGACAGACATGAAGCTGTACCAAATCCCCATAACAACCACTAGCACCATAGCTACGAGTGATGGCTTGTCCTCTATATTCAATCCCATCTTGAACTCACTGAGCCCATCGTCTACTTCGTCCTCAGCTTTCAACAGGAAGTAAGCAGCTATGTAGATCACAGTTGTAATCGGGACAATGTATTTTGGGGTCTCGGATGAGTCCAAGTCTCCCCAGTATGCCCAAACAGTAGCGCTCATCACTACGAATCCCAAGATCACAGGGATCATTATCTTCCACATCCCCTTGGCCCCCTCATTCAGAATAAGCATCGTAGACATGAAAATACCGAACATTAGTACCCCATTGAAGGCAGTCTCAGGCCCTCCATTTCCATATGAGAGCATTCCAGCAGTGGTTTCATTGGTAAATCCAAGAGTAAAGCAACCTTCTCCTCCGGTCACATAACAGTCGGCAAACAGCATGAAGTTCACTGAGTAAACAATTGTTACAAGGGCGCTCACCATTAGGCATATTTTTGCAGGAGTTGATTTAATCCTATCAAACATTATTTATTACGACCATCCGAAGGCTAATAATCATAATGATTGTTCAGATTTTATAGAGAATATTGTAATTATTTCCATTCCATATCGTAATGCAACCCTATTCCTTCAATCTCAAAAACGTCAGATACTTCTACAAAACCACATCTTTTGTACATGGGGACTGCTCTAATTCTAGCATTACACCAAATCCCAGTACCCTGCTCAGAAGCATATTTCTGGAGCCTCCTTACGATTCGTGAACCGATTCCTCTGTTTCTAGAATCAGGGCTAACTGCCATTCCCCTTATTCTGAATCTACACCCCTCTCTTTCGTCTGTCTGCAACGTCGAGCAACCAACAAGCCTACCCCCTTCATACGCACAAAGGAACCTAGTACGCGCATCTTCGTCTATACCCGGGTAATGCTCCGAACCCCTCGGAAACCCTTCTCGGAGCACCTCGAATCTGAGATCCAGATGCGCTTGATCCACCGACTCCTCCCAAACAAGCCCGTCCTTCACGCCTGTTGCAGGTGGCAATCGTGTAATACACTTGTTAGTCGAATTCAAGGGCAGGACCCCCTTCGATTCTTCATGGATGAAGACGACTCGCCCAATTGGAAAACTCACGCCATAGTCGGCTCTATCATCCTGCTAAATGTCATCACTCTGAAGCTTTCGACCCCCGGGCCTTGGAAATCTGAGTCCTTCACCCTGGGGTTATTGGGTTCTGTTTCGTTGGTATTTCTATACGTCGCGTGGTACAGAATAACCTTCAAGCGAAGAGGACTAATCCCATGGGTCGATCTATGGGTCGAGCCCAAAAAATCTGCATACATCGTTTTGGCATCCTCAATATGCGTTCTTTCTCTGGCATGGTATACTGGAAACCACATGCAAGGAATTCTGCCTACGCCGACCGGATTAGTAATGTCCCTAATCGGCTTCCTGATGCTCACTCAGTCCGTTTATGTCCTGCTAAGTGCAGGCCCTCTCGCCGAACATTAGCGTTCAGACCATAATCTGAGCCACTCTGATATATTCTCTTGAACATCCTCCTCCGTTACCTTCCCATCAGATACCCTGCCATTTTCAAGTGACTTGATCCTACATCCACATGCATTTGCATGCCCACCTCCATCGGGATCGAAATGAGTAGCTAATCCCGTTAAGTCATAAATTCCCCCTTCTCTGTGGAGAAATGAATTCGTGTAAAACGACGCTGAGACAGGGTATCCAGTTTCATCACCAAACGATGCCCCTATGTCCCCATGTATGACTATACAAGCGTCGCAAGAGTCACCAGCGAATGCTGTGACGTGATAGCCGTTTGACCGCATTCCCAACCCATCCAGCCTTGCTATTGCGATTCTATCTACTACCACAGTCCTCTCGGCTATTATCTCCGTAAGCTTCTCCCGCTCACTCTTTCTCTCCAGAAGCTTCCTAGATATGAGTGGCATTTCCAGAATCTCATCAATTCTATTCCCTCTCTGCAGCCCCTCCAGCACCGCCATAGCAGTTCCCTCACTCACATCGATAACTCTTCCTAACCAAACCGCAGGATCATCTGAAAGATACTCGTCTCTCGTCACCCCCCCGCCGTCCAGTTTATCCACCCAGACCAAAAGATCCTCCAGATCCGACAAATCAATCCTATTCTTCAACAGATCATGAGCAATCCTAGCCGCCGATGGAGTCGCCCTCCAAACAGATATCACGCCATCCTCATCTCCAACCGGCTTGTTTGACTGATGATGATCAATGCTCAGTCCACATTTTGGATGCCTAGGCAAGTCACAAACCGCTGTCTTCCTATCCATTAGATGATCCATCAACCCTGCACGCAACTCTCCAGGATGTCCAAAAATCACCTCTGAATGAGGCCACCATCTTCTGAGTATCGATCCTGTCACCACACCATCTAAGTCACTATCAGTTACTATCCTGCGTATATCCAACGACAATGGATCCACCTCCATGAAAATCCCTGGGAAACTATCTACTCAAAGGTGCTTTTGGTCATATCAATGAGTAATTTTTTGACCCAGATGCCCATACTACGCACATGGCCTCCTCGGATTCCAAGTTTATGGAGACCTCCTGCGGACTTGTTCTGATTAACTATGACGCTATCCTCCTTCTCCAATATCCACAAGGACATTGGAGCTTTCCCAAAGGACATGTCGAAGACGGGGATGACGACCACCACGTGACTGCATCTAGAGAATTATTTGAGGAAACAGGAATCAGTACCCTGGAGATAGATTCTAATTGGGAGTACAGAACAAACTACACCTTCAGAAAGAGAGGTAAGAAAACCACAAAACAGGTTTTTTGGTATATTGCCACTACCGATGAAATCGATGTAGAGCTCTCCGAAGAGCATATTAGCTACATCTGGATGAACTACGAGGAAGCAGAGTCCATGATCACATTCGATCAAGAAAAGGAGCTAATCAGGTCTGCGATAATTCACATGAAAAAATCAGGTATCGTAACTTGATTCTAAACCCTCTTTCCCAGGGGGGTCCACAAGGCCTCTCCTTCTTCTCCAGTAAGCCAGCGGGAGAGGACGAAACAGTGATCTGAGAGCCTGTTTAGGTAGCTTATAACCTCTTTTCTGACTTCTTCGCGAAGTCCACAAGCCTCCCTCTCAGCCCTACGGACAATGGTACGTGCCATATGCAAATGAGCTACTACAGGATTTCCGGTTGGGAGAACAAAAGACGAAAGAGGGGCTAGGTCCTCTAACATGTAATCCATCTCCTCTACTAATCTATTTCCAGCACCCTCTCCTATTATCGACATCTGCTCTGGAATCCCTCCTGGAGGACAGGCACATTCTGCACCGACGTCAAATAATTCCTGTTGGATTATTCCCAGCATCCGATCGGCCTCAGCCAGACGACGACCATCGCCCATAGGTCTGTGGTTTATCTCCGAACGAACGATTCCGATCGCTGAATTAGCTTCGTCTATTGTGCCATAAATAGCGACTCGGGGATGCTCCTTGCCCACGCGAGAGCCATCTACAAGGGAGGTTTCCCCCCCATCTCCGCCACCAGTGTGAACCTTCGTTATCCGAACCATTAAGCGGTGCGGACAGGACCAAGAATATCAAAGTCCCTAAATCACAGCTCTGAAAGCCCCTCTCGGATAGCGACCGTCCAAGACTCATCTACCGAATCCCAACCACCGAGCTTCTCAAGCTCTAAATCATGATTCTCCTCGTTTTCAGTATCTCCCATATGTCTGTGAATTAATACTAGGGCTGCATGACTCATTGCAGTTAGCCACTGATCTTCTGAGTGCCATGACTTCTCAAAATGAGAAATGGCGCCCCTTGGGCCTTCAAGCAGACCCCTCCGTACCTGCCTCAGACCAGACTTAGACCATGAGATCCCCTGAACACCGATTACTAGCCCTCTGAATGAAAGATATATCTCAAGGGTCACGAGAACCGAAGCCAGAGCGAAAGAAATCAGTTGTTCAGTCTGATCATAATCGCTCCATCTTTCCGAAAGTAGGCTTATTGAGCCTACACAGAGCAGTACTCCCCCAAACGGAGCCACAACCACATCTTTGTGAGTGGTTGTCATATGTCTAACTCCAAAAACCACTCCGAGACCACCTATCACGGCGGCCACAATCGCTGGTACTTCTTCTGATGTTGATCTAGGGGCCGTGCTGGATAACCATAGAAGGACAGATATCGTCAACAATAATGCTGAGAATCTTCCACTAATTTCCGGAAATGGTTGATGTCTGCTATACCAGAGGCATGCTAAACCCACTATCGCGAAAACAACAATCCAGAACCACACATCAATCACTCCGTTTCGAACCCGCCTTTCCATCCGGGCTCCCAGAACTTTTCATTATCTAGCCAATCAATCCACTCTTCGCCACTAGCCCTTAGTAGTCTGAAAGCCCTTCTGTCTAGTCCCTGTAATAGCATGTCATCTAGATCCCCTCTTCGGTTTGCATCGGTCCACTCTACTTGCATTTCTCTAACCAAAGACTGCCCTGCAGAAGGATTCTGATAGTTTCTCTCACAGACCGATCTGAGCTCCTGAAGCCACATCCTGGCCCCCTTTACATGTGGTGAATCATCGACAACAGCCCTATTACGCTTACCAAAGGGCCACCATCCCATAGATCTCGGTTCAACCAAGGGGCCCCCTCTATTCATCATTACGAATGTCCAAAGTCTTCCTTACGTACCATCGAAGCATGGGACGCGTCACTGTGCATCTCCATGGCCGACCAAGGGGACTCGGTACCAAGGATCTGATAGAGAGTTATGGAAAGAGGATCTCATCATCTGGTATAGAGATAGAGATTCATCCAGACAAGGTATCCAACTTGGATTACCAAGACAGGATAGAAACCAAGAGTGGTAAACTAATCCTCTTAGACGAGTCCGGCGATCAATTCACCAGCTTGGAAATTGCGAGTCTTTTGTCGGATGTAGCTATCTCCGGAGAGAATCTAAACTTCGCTATCGGTCCTGTTGAAGGGTTTGATGAGGAATTTAAGTCCAGACATAGGATGATTTCGATATCAAGAATGACTCTTACCCATGAAATGGCTTCGGCCATTCTGTTGGAGCAATTATACAGGGCCTCTGAGATAAATAGGGGCTCTTCGTATCACAGAGTATGAGTTAGTCGATTTTCCCCGTCTACATGCACCACTCTGGGAGAGTGTCCATCAATATGACTCTCATCAATACCCGAGTAAGCTAAGATGATCACTAAGTCACCTGGACTGACCAGATGAGCAGCAGCACCATTTATACAGATTTCTCCAGACCCCCTCTTTCCTTCGATAACATATGTCTCCAAGCGATTCCCGTTCGTTATATCCAGAACATGGACCCCCTCCCACTCGACTAAGCCCGCGGCTTCCATAAGATCCCTGTCAATAGTTATCGAACCAACATAATCCAGATTCGCTGCTGTCACTGTGGCTCTATGAATCTTCGAAGTAAGCATCCAACGCATGCTTGTCATGACGCTCCGAAGACACCGGTAGATTTCAACCCAAGGTTGTCACGACTGATACTCCAAGCCCTCATTGATACTCTATTTCAGAATCAGGGGTATCTCTTCATAAATCAAACAGCTCCTACTTAAGACACCGGTGCTAGCATGTCTGTTGGGAAAGATTCAGGAAAGTTTAGTGGAGACTACCGAAAAGCACTCACTGCAGTAATGTTGGTGGGCATAATGCTCTTCAGTACACAAATGTACTCTTTCCAAGATTTTGAAACATACGACGAGAAGTCTTCAGTAGTGGGGGGTGCTCAAGATAGAGAGCCATTCCAACAGAGCGGTCAAGCAGAGTGGCCGCCGAGTGATATCTCCCAGCCAACGGGTCTCCAACAGCACCTTTTCAATCATCCAGCATTCACGGACCCTTCCTTCCATGATCAGATGTCCTACTATGGCAAGGTCTCGGATCCTTCCGCATTGATGATGCAGCCAGAATACGCATTCTTCCTAGAGGAGACCGATGCGGACGATCACGATAATGATGGAATAGGGGACCTCAGCGACTTAGATGATGACAACGATGGAATAAACGACCTTATTGAGATGTTCGATGGCTGTTTTGGAACCCACCCATTCGACCATGATAATGACGGACAACTGGACGAATTCGACTTTGATGACGACAATGATGGAATTCTTGAGGGGCCAATTGACTACAGTCAAGGGGCAGACCCAAGAAACGTCTCTATGGACAGATATGTTGAACCAACAACAGTACACCCTTGGACTGGAACTCCCGTTGGAGTAGGCTACAGAGTAGATCAGAACCCGATGGATCACGACAACGATGGAATCACCGACGATGATACTGACGGCTCCGGACCGGACTCCTTCGACGAGGATGATGACAACGATGGCAGGATTGACCAATTCGTCTGGCCGTGCGATTTCGACTCAGATGGAGACCAAGACTACTTCGACTCCGATGACGACGATGATGGAGTGGAGGATCTCTGGGACTCCCATCCATGGGACCCAACAATTACCACCAACATCACTAACACTGCACCTTCATGGAATTCAGCTTACGAGTGGCAGGCCTCTGAGACTATTACAATTTCACTTGGCGAGGAGTCTGTAACCCCCGATAGACTGACCATTGAGATTCTGGATACAGTAGTTTGGACCAACGATGATGTTCAACCTCATAACGTAACAGCCGACGATGGCTCGTTCGACAGCGGATCGATAAGCCCGGGAGATACATTCACATTCACATTTCTATCCGAGGGGACTTGGACCTTTACCGACCCCTCAACAGGAAATCCACAGTACGAAGGGAGGATTACAGTAGGACCGGAGACGAGTCCGACGTTGCCAGATGCTTTCAACATGGATCCAAACATCTACGGATATAGTAAGTTCAATTTTGCAACTAAAGAGAGCAATATCTGGCATCCCAGAGGCCCAGCCTTCACCGCGATGATTGACGGCGACCTTGATGGAGATGGAATTCCTAATTTCGTGGATCCCGACAATGATAACGATGGCACCCCGGATTCAGCGGATACCGATGATGACAATGATGGACTACTAGACATGTGGGATGTCGACGACGACAATGATGGCATACCCGACTCCTGCATGCAGGTGGATACGAACTCTGACGGAGTGGGCGACCTCCCTAATTCCCAACCAATAGGCATTCCGGGTATTGACTGTGAATTGGACTATGATAGAGACTTGGATGATGATCTTTACATGCCAATAGACCAAGATTACGATTTGGTTTGGGATTGGATGGATACAGATGTAGGTGGTGCTTGGCCAGCGGACAATCTTCTTGGGAACCCTGGAGACGACCCAAACGACTTCCCGTATGATTTGGATAATGATGGGATTGTTAATGAGCTTGATCCTTTCATGAATGCCACCAGTGATCAGGTCTCATCTTGGGACTGTCCGAGCTTAGAAAATCCGAATCCAGTCAACCCCGACCCTAGGTGCACGACAGAAAGAAAATCCTACACAGGAAACAATGACTGGGACGGGGATGGATTCAATAATTGGGAAGATGTTGATGATGATAACGATGGAGTCCTCGACTGGTTAGATTTGGATGAAAATTGCGACCTAGATGACGATGCAGATTTGCACAATCTAAACGGGTCTATGTTTAGGGACGACGGAGCCAACGACATAGACACAGACATAGACGGCGACGGACTCTCCAATGACATTGACTGGGACGACGATAACGATGGAATATCAGACCTGTATGATCCAGATGATGGCAACTGCGGAGTGGTCGATAGTGATTCAACGGATCAGTTCGATAATTCCTATCCTCATCAAGACGGGGACGTAATCGATGGAAGTGAGGATAACTCAAGGTACACATTCCTGTACCAATTCAGATGGGATCAGTTCCTACCAACTAGCCCATTTTTCGCTGAAAACCACGGTTTTATCCTTCCCTACAACGGGTATCAACAGACAACAGACAATGCTACTGGTCAGACGGTTATGAATTCTAACGGCAGAGTCCCAGAAATGTATTGGGACGTTTTCATGAAGTGGAGCCCGTGGACAGGCCTAAACTACTTTGACATTGATATAGATGGGGACTCACTAATCAATGGAATCGACGTAGATATCGACTCGGATGGAATGCCCGACTGGTGGGATCAAGATGAGGGTTCAGATGGAAAGCTCGATGTCAATGATCCAGCGTATGGCGGAACTATGGATGATGGTGAGTGCGACCTTTCAATGTTCTATTTCTTCTTCCAGATAGGGAACCAGCCAATAGCATGTGGAATACAACTCGCCTGGCTTTATGGGTGGCCCGTTTTGTCCCCTACATCCGGAAGTATCAATCAAATGAACATCTACACCCTTCCATACTCAACAAGGCCCGATCCGCAATGGGATCAGGGCCCCTACAATGGTAGCAACTCCAACGGCCAGTGGACCTGCAACAAAAACTGCTTTTGGTTTGATTTCAATGGCAATCAAGACGTCGGCCCGAGCTCAGCCGTTTCCTATGTTGACATCAGAGATAACAGAGATCTCTGGATCGCATATGTCGGTGTGAACAGAGGGCTTTTCCAGTGGGGGGCCGATTCCAATGCAAACATGTTCCCCGATGAGATAGCCGATCTACTGAATAACGACGTTGACCCAGATGACGATTGTGGTGCTCCTGTGGCTGGAAATATGGAACCACAATGCATGTTCAATGATACAGCAGATTTGGATGACGACTTCGACGGTGTCTATGATCACTGGGATGTAGACGATGACAATGATGGAGTATGGGACTTCCTAGAAGTAGATTCCAACGACGACCTGGATGATGATGCCAACACTGAACCACCAGGCTCATTCTTCACTGGAACCAATTGTGAGGACGGGGATGATGATGGTACAGACACCGATCCCGATGATGACGGCTGGTATCAGGCCGTTTGGGACAAGGGATTACTTGGACAGGGCCTCCTCTCTCCCCGTTATTATGACGTAGACAACGACAACGACGGTGTCCCAGACGGGGAGGATCCAGATGATGATAACAACGGAGTTTCAGATACAGTTCAAGAGACCCTACCAGGCTGCTTTACAGGCGAGGAGCAGAGTCCATGGGATCACGACAACGATGGTATACCAAACTGGGCAGACAACGACTGGGATGGCGATGGCATTGTCAATGTGATAGAACAGTCAGGGGCCACACCTTTCATCACTCCATGGGATCACGACAACGATGGCCTGAGGGATGATATCGACGATGACGATGACGCTGATGGAATGAAGGACGAAGACGAAGTGATGCTTTGGCCAACCCGTTTTGATTCAGAGTCCACCAATCCGTGGGATCATGATGACTTTGGTAATGGAACTGGAATAGCTAACCCAACAGACCCCAGTACAGGGCCCGATGCTATCGATAATGATGACGATGCGGACGATAGAACAGACGTTGACTGGGATCACTTGGAAGAAGACTGGAATGGCTCTTCAGACTGGGACCAGGACAACGATGGTATACCCGATGAGGATGATAAGATACCAACTAGAATCACACTCTACACGCAGCAAGTTCTGTGGCTGGATGCGTTCTTCCCCGCTAAATTCAATGGTAGTGTAGATTGGCTAGACCCCGAGCAGGGCGTCTTCACCAGAGCTCCAAACGTACCGGTTCAAGTAATAATCGAGTGGGCCTCCAACGGTACTGTAGCTATGGAGACCATTGATGTTCTAACCGATGAATATGGGGAGTTCGAGGTGGGTCAATATCTATTCCCTGAGGATCTAGGGGTCGGACCGTCTTCCACATACAACATATATGCCGAAGTGACGGAGATGTTTGTCCATGACGGGGCTAATACAGAGCCCGTGCCTGTAGAAGTCAGGGCTAACACCACTGTGGACTACGTAGCATGGACGTACTTCAGAAGTGACGAGCAACCCCTCTTCGTTGACTATAAGGTTCACTATGCGGCAGATTGGGATAGGGGTATCTTCGACAATAGGCTACCATATGCACCGGTATCATTCAATGTTTCAGGCGGTCCGTTTGGTAACACGACCAACCCTACTGTTTTCGATGGTTATGGTTATGGATACAGGGCCGACGAGGGAGGATGGATTTCTCTGACATTCGTCCAAGATTCTGGTAGTCAAGGAATCTGGAAGCAGGTTCAGTGGAACTCAACAATGGATAACGGCCCCGGGGCTATTCCTGGAGGATATGAGGAGATAGTATGGGACGATTTCTCGAAAACGCACAATGTTATCGGTAGGTACAACTACACTTCAACCAGCCTACCAATAGGCGACTACACCTTTACTGCATACTCTAGACCCGATCTTGGCTCTGAGCTACCATGGCCTTATCTCGAAGGGGATGAGTCCGACTCTTTCAATATCAGGTCAATGCACAGAATGTATGTCGAGGCAGACATAATCACTCCTTCAATACGTCCGGTGTATTTCTGGGACGCTACACAATTTACCGGCTCCACATTTGGAGCTTGGAGGGCATTATTCCACTCGCCATCATTGGCAAATGCCAATCTGGACTACCAAGACGTTAGCCTTGGGAAGCCCTATCCCATACTATGGGATGGTAACCCTCAGTCTCTCGCAGGCGAGGCCTCCAGATTGAGGCCATTCCTTTCTTCCAACGGAACTCATTGGTTCATAGCCATGCAGAACGGAGGGGATTTCAACGTGCCTCCCTGTGGGCCAGTCGATCCACTAGACCCAGATAGTGACGTCAGATGTGAAATAGTTCCAGAGATGTTTACAGGCGAGTCTCTTAGGGTGGTTGGCTCTGTATGGAACCGTACGATGGTCCCATGGCCCCATGACCCAATGGCACTACAGGTAGATGTTGATGGAAACGGCGTATTTGCTGGCTCAACCGAGACGGGCTTCGCTAGGGTTCCCAGCATGATTGATGGTGTTGCACAGTTCGATTACAACTGGACTTGGTATTCCCAATACTCCGCAGGTGTTTTCGGAATAAGGGCTGACTTTACCAATTCAAACTACTACTTCACAGGTAATCAGACATCTGTACTTGCTCCAACTGGTGCATATGTGAACGTTTCAGTTATCGGTACTACCGACTTCCAGTTCAGCTCTATACCTCGACTATATCGTGGTCAGAATGTAACTCTCGAAGCCCGACTAATTGACAATGCGTTCCAACCAGTGAGGGACGCCCCGGTTAATTACACGTGGTCTGCAGACAACTCTGCAGGTGTTGCAATTACTGACAACAACGGAGTACTCAAGGTCAACCTAACTATTGACGAGTTCCATGAGCTAGGTAATTTCACCCTGGGGGTAACATACCCTGGTGATCCATTTAGACAAGGAAGCTCCTCAGACACGAGTTTATGGGTTGTGTCTAGAACATATCTGAGCATACAAAGCACCACTCCAAATTTACTCCAAGCGGGGGATATATGGGAATTCTCAGGACAAGTAACAGATGATAACAGAACCGCGGTGGAAAAAGACCTTGGTGAGGCACTAGACGGGTGCTTAGAGAACGGTGGAGAGGTACTGCTGATAATGGAAGGTACTGATTTCGAAGACAGAACCCATCGGCAGATTATCGAAACCCTTTGTCCGAACGCAGGGTCGATCTACCATAACCTACTACTGAACCCACAGCTCCTCAAGGACGATCCTAACTCATTCCTTCCCGATGGTTTCGGTCCAGTCAATGTGATACTCAGGTTCGCTGAAAACCTCCCCCATGAGGGTTGTGAACCCCTGGACGCTGACGCTCTGGAGACGTCCGGAGCTTGGGACCCTTGTGCACTAGTGGTCAATAGCGATCACTACCGGAAGGTAATGCAGTTCCAAGTAGATGGGTTTAGCCTGATAGGTAGGACTCAGCTATCAGTGGATGACCAGATAGTATACACCTCTGAAATCGATCCCACCACCGGCCAGGCTATAGAAAAGCCGATGATTGTTACAGGCCAGCTAACCGATGAACTGGGATCGAACCTGTCTAACAGGGCAATCAGGATTACCTATGAGATGGTAGATGCTTCTCTGGGTGTTATTTCATGCATCCCCGGAACTACCGATGCTAACGGCTTCTTCGAAATTGTTTGTCCGTTATCTGGAGTTACTGCCGGCCAAGCAAGAGTCAATATCCAATTCAACTCATACGAGAACAACGATAGATACCGATACAGTAACTCTTCATCGACAAGGATTTTCCCCGTTTTCTCCAATTCGACAATGCAGATTATGGAAGTCGGTCCGTTCAGATCCGATGTAGACACATACACATTCCAAAACGGCTCAGAGTTCCCTGTTGTGTACTTGAAGGAGTCATTCCACGTCGAGGCCCTTTTGACACAGGTCAATGGCAATCCAATAGGAGGAAAGTGCCTGAACATTTACATCAACCCAGAGACCAATACACGACCTATTGGGACCATGATCACCGAAGATGGAACCGGGTGGGTTAAGTGGTTCTCAGGTGATCCAGACGACAATCCGAGCAGAAGAGGAATAGAGCCAGACGGGGAATCTCTGGAGGGCTTCCGGACATTGAGAGTTGCATATGAACCTGACAGGGAGCTCCCAGGTGGGTGTAGAGCTGAGACTACTCCAGTAGTAAACAGCTCATTCATGGATATGGAGGTTCTTGTAAGGAGTAGAGTGGATATCCTTCTGAAGAACCACTGGTCCGACCCAGTCGGATACAAGCCCGGCGATGATATCACAGGCTCGGTGGCCATCCTCAGGGACAGACTCGATGTAGCAGTCGCAGGAGAAACAGTGATCTTCAAGATACAATACTACAATGGCACTGGATGGGTCAATATCCCTCCTCAGTACGACGTTACAAATGAGCAGGGGGAGGCAGAGTTCAACTTCACATACCTAGGGGAGGATGTACCATTCGCAGGTGAGTGTGGCCAGATGGATACTTTCGGGAATCCATGGCCGTGTGCCGTGGACGGTAAATGGCAGGTTACCGTTCACTTCCAAGAATCGGCTTTCTACCAAGGAGAGGATTTGGAAAACACACCCCTGATTCGTTTGGACACGACACAACCAGAGGGACAAACGAGCTTCTTCACCGCGCAGGTCACCGTAGTACTACTCATTGCGCTCTCATTCGCATTACTAATCGGTGCAATAATGTACAGGAACTACGCAGAGCGCAGAAGAATAGAGATTATTCGAGGTATCCTAACCGATTCCTTGATGTCTCTGAAGGCATCTAATGACTTCATTCAGACCATATTTAACTGCTACAAGGATCTAGTCAGGTTCTTCAGGAAGAGAGGAGCAATGAAGAAGGTGTACGAGACAACCAGAGAGTTTGAGGACGCACTAAACTCCATGCTTGGAGGAATAGCCCCTCCAGAAGATCTCGACGAGTTCTTCGCTATATTCGAAGAAGCCAGGTACTCCAATCACGAAATTGGTGCTGAACAGAGAGACCGTGCAATATCGACATTGCAGTCAATAATCAATCACATGACAGTCTCACTAGGAGACAGCGTACTGATGAGAACCTCAGACAACGAGTCCTCAATGTACGGGTCCGTTACACGTGCAGGGGAATTTGTCGACTCAGAAGGACAAGTGAGGCTTGCAGGGGTAGACGAGGACGATCCCAACTCAGGATTCAGGATTTAATTGCTAAAGATTCTCTTTGAGAGGCAAATAGCCCCTCTCACGGAGCCCGTAGCATTCATAACAAGGCCTCAGGTGGCCCGCCTACCCAAGTAACGTCGAGGGAGTCATATGAGTAAGAAGAACAGAAAGACCAACCAATCCCTTATCGCCCTAATTGGCGATTTGAAGGAGCAGAGCAGGTCCACCGGTTCGGCACTATGGCGAGACGTGGC
>Ga0207985_1000043_pt1 | contig 31119 bp, 28 predicted proteins | sample ETNtaG_3_FD_185761 | JGI IMG/M metagenome (GOLD analysis project Ga0207985, IMG submission 185761) | Marine microbial and viral communities from oxygen minimum zone, Eastern Pacific Ocean - ETNP201302SV84 (SPAdes) (version 2) | ecosystem: Environmental > Aquatic > Marine > Unclassified ...
TTTGCCTTGTTCAGTGAAAATTCCTCCATTAATTTTTAACAAATCCGCACGTTCTTCAATTTTTTTACCATTTATAGTTATCCCTCTTGGAATACTTCCAACTAGCAAAGCCCAATCAATATCTCCTGCAGCTTTGTTAATATCAGAGAAACTTTTGATTTCGCCCAATGTATTAAATCCACAGTCTTCTAGCTCCATCTTAGACCCTTCCAATTTTGAGACTACTTGAGGTACTTCTACCAAATTTAGATTTACCTTGGTATCTTTTCCAAATGTTTCTCCACTTGCTAACCTCGTTAAGAGGGCGTAACCAATTTGACCCGCTGCCCCTGTAACTAAAACATTTATTTCTTTCATCATTTTTCCTTTAAATTAAGTTAAATATATTCTTACCTTCTTTTTTTGAAACCGAAACTCTTGCTTCTAACATTTCATCTTTCATCATTTTTTCTAATAATGAATTATCTTTCTCACTGTTAGCAATAAAACGAGAGCCATTTTCCAATGTGCCAATTATTAATGCAAATTCTAGACCTTTGCGACCGTTTATAACGGTGTATGTATCTATCTTTCCTTTTCCTTCGGGATTTTCTGTAAAATTTGTAATGGCTTTTTGGTTTATTTTTTTCTGTTCGGCAGAATTTTTTATTTTTTCATAGGGCTTAGAGGGTTTTGAAGACATTATTACAGCAGCATGCTTTGTAATAAACCAAGAATTAGCAGTTAATAATCCAAAAGATTTCGGATCATTTCTCAGCCGTCTCACCATTTCTGTAGTTGAAAACATAGTATAAGAATTCCCTGGACCACCAAAATATGGAAGTCCGCCAGTAACAGTCAGATCTTTTCTCTCCTTGGGAATACCAAGTTCTTTTTTAGCTATCTGAACTGCTGAAGGAAAACAAGAGTACAAATCAAAATATTTTATATCAGATAGAGAAATTTCTGCTTCATCTAAAGTTTGAGTTACACACTTTTTTATAGCTGGAGAACTATGAAAATTTGGTCTCTCAGTTACATTCCAAATATCATTTAAAATAGAGCATCCATGAACATATATTCTTTTTGAGTTTGGTATATTTAATTCATCAGCTTTTTTTTGAGATACCAGTATAAAAGCAGAAGACATATTCACTCTAATAATGGAATTTAAATATTTAGTATAAGGAAAACCTATCATACGATTCTCTGGAGTTACTTCAGATATCTCTTCAGAGCTTCTATATGTAGGAAACCAAGACAAAGGATTATCAGCTGCTATTTTGCTGAACTCGCTGAATAAATCGCTGCACTCTTTTAGGTGTGTTTTAGCACTTTTATTTTCTTCTTTTCTTAAAGCATTCGCAAATAAAGGATACACATTAGTTGGAAGATCCATGCCATGTAATTTTTCATGATCAGAGAATCCAATAGCATTATTACCTATCATTTCAGGACTACCGCCTGGTTCGTCTAACCAATCTAAGGATAAGCCCGACTTTAATCTCGCTATCATTGTCTGCAAAGCCTCACCTCCAGACAATAAAGCGCAGTCGATTTCTTTGGCTGTTATTTTGCTTAATGCATCATCAAGAAGCACTTGTGGACTATTTCCTCCCATGGGGGCATATACTTCTTCTTTTGCAGAAATACCTAACTTATTTCCTAATGTTCTTGGGAAATTTGAATATTGAAAACTTGATTGATTGGTAGCTGTTAAAAAATCGATTGAAAATCTTACGACTCCTATATAATCGATATGAGAATTTAAGTTTTTAACACCGCTATCTTGAATTGCTGAAGAGCATGCCTCAGCGAGAAGATTTTGAAGATTCAAACCATTTTCTTTGGATTTATCTACATAGTCACCAACACCTATAATTACAGCGGCATTATTTTCTATTTTTTTATTTTGCTTAGCTTCAGACAAGATGTAATATTATCGACTTAATTAATTAAACGCGTATTAAATAACAAGGAGAACTAAATGACCATTAATTTTGAAGGAAAAGTAGCAATAGTTACCGGAGCAGGGGGCGGTTTGGGCAGATGTCATGCTTTAGATTTAGCCAAAAGGGGAGCTAAGGTAGTTGTTAATGATTTAGGTGGAAACGTAGATGGTTCCGATGATGGCTCTTTGTCTGCAGCAGAAAAGGTTGTTGAAGAAATAACTGCCGCTGGAGGAGAGGCTATAGCTAATGGTGCAAGCGTTACAGATGTATCTCAAGTAGAGGAAATGGTCAAAGAGACTATGGATAAATGGGGTCGCATTGACATTTTAGTTAATAATGCAGGTATTTTGAGAGACAAAAGCTTTGCCAAAGTTTCCGATGAAGACTTTAGGCTCGTTTTAGAAGTTCATTTGATGGGCAGTGTTAATTGTTGCAAAGCCGTTTGGGAGATTATGAAAGAACAAAATTACGGAAGAATAGTAGTTACTTCTTCTTCGAGTGGTTTATACGGAAATTTCGGACAAACTAATTACGGCGCTGCAAAACTTGGTTGTGTTGGTTTAATTAATACTTTAAAACTTGAAGGCGCTAAATATAATATTAAATGTAATGCTTTGGCCCCTGTCGCAGGGACGAGAATGACCGAAGATTTAATGCCAGGAGAAGTTTTGGAAAAACTTCAACCAGAATTTGTAACTCCTGCAGTGACTTACATGGTTTCTGAAGATGCTCCAAATGGGGCGATAATAGCTGCAGGCGCGGGAGTTTTCACCAGGGTAATGATTCACGAAACAATGGGTGTTAACCTTGGAACAGGTGAAGAAATGACAGCAGAAAATATTGCAGATAATTGGGAAAAAATATCAGATATGACTGATGCAAAACTTCCTTACCAAGGCGGCGATCAAACTGTCAAAATATTTGAATTGATTGGAAAGAGCTAAGGCTTTCCGATACCAGGGATTTTCACTTCTATAGAATGAATTTCCCCCTTTGGGCTTATTTGGGCTTCTTCGGGATCAGAACTATCAGAAACTATTACGTATAAAGTTTTTCTGTCTTTCCCCCCTAACATACAAGCAAATGCGCCTTTAGGAGTTTTAATTGTATCAGTGATGTTTCCACCTTTTTCTATTCTTACTACTGCATTAGTTGTAGGAGAAGCTATCCATATACCATCTTTTTCGTCTAAACAAATGCCATCTGGCACATGAAGATTTTTCGAATATTTTGAAAAATCTACCTTGGATAAATCAAAACCCAAAATGCTCAAAAACCTGATTATCAAAAGAGAAAATAAAGGCGAGGTTCTTGCCCATAGTTTTCTATTGGTTAGTTCTCCATTTTCGTTGATATCAAAAGAAGTTAATTTTGCACCTAAGGTTTCAGCTACGATCAATTTTTTTCCACTTTCAGTTATCACAGTTCCATTAGGAAAAAGAAGGTTATCGGGCCCTTTTAAAATAGCGCCATCTGGCTTAACAATCATCAAATGAGTTGAATTTAAATTCTCCCCTGCATCTTCCATGCCAAAATTTCCAACATAAGCAGTCCCATCTTTGCTTACAACCATGTCATTACATTTGTGGGTCACGTATTCAGATAAGTCTGCATGAACTGAAAGTTGATCGTTAGAAAATTTTAAGATTTTTCTGTCTAACATTGAGACAATCAAAAGATCTCCATTCGGTAGCCAGCCTAAACCGGATGGTTGATTAGGTACTTCACAAACCGTTTCTAATAAATTGTTTTCATCTAGCGTCATAACTTTATGAGAGTAAAAATCTGAAAACCATAACTTATTTTCATGCCATCTTGGACCTTCTCCAAAATAGAGGCCACCAGTTAGTTTTTTTAATTTATCCATTGCTCTTTAGTTACATTTTAATAATAAGTTATTTTTTGTTAAGAATCTTAATTAGTTTTTGCGGATAATCTGTAATGATGCCATCGACTTGCCACTTGATTAATTTTCTCATAAACCTGCTGTCATTAACTGTCCATGCTAAAACAAATTTTTCTTCTTTTTTAAGTTTTTTTACAAGGCTGATTGATTCACTCGAATCAATATGGAGACTAATTCCATCTGAATCAGTACTTTTGATCAATCTTTTAATTTTTTCTATTTCGTAATTATAGAAGGCGGGTATTGTGTTCAAGGTTGCTTTAAAGTCTGGAAACTCTTTCTTAATTTTTTTTATATTTGCTGGAATATAGGACAGAAAATGACAGTCTCTTATTTTTATTTTAGATTTTTTGACAATGGATATTAATTGATCTATTTCTTTAAGAGCACCTTTGATCTCGATAAAAACCTTTTTTCCTTTAGGAATCGTTGATAAAACTTTTGATAAAAGAGGCATCCTTTCATCTTTATATTTTTTCGATTTCCATGAACCAATATCTACTTCAGTTATCTCTGATAAAAGCATGGAAGATATACTTTTCTTATTTAAGGATACTCTATTTAAATTGTTGTCATGAGAGCACACAAAAAAAGAATCTTTGGTTCGTCTGACATCTATTTCAATGGCATCGGACTTTAATTTCCAAGCTAAGCTATAAGCAGCTAAAGTATTTTCAGGTGCTTCCGAAGAAACACCTCTATGAGCTATGACTAATGGATTTTTAGTCCCAACTAAGCGCGCCACCGGTTTGATACTCGATGACTCTTGTCTCGAAGAAGTTTTTTTCTTTTCTCAAATCCATAATTTCGGACATCCATGGAAAAGGATTTGTCGCATTTGAGAATTCTTCAGTTAAGCCAATTTGAGTTAACCTTCTGTTAGCAATAAACCTAAGGTACTCTGCCATCATATCTGAATTCATTCCAAGAATTCCAGTAGGCATAGTGTCTTTGGCATATTCTATTTCTAAAGCAGTGCCTTGAAGAATCATTTCAGCTGCTTCTTCTTGCATAGCCTCATCCCACAGCTGAGGATTTTCAAGTTTAATTTGATTTATCATATCAATACCAAAATTAACGTGCATCGACTCGTCTCTTAGAATGTATTGAAACTGTTCGGCAGTTCCGGTCATTTTATTTCTATTTCCCATGGACAATATCTGAGTAAACCCACAGTAAAAGAAAATTCCTTCTAAAACACAATAAAAAGCAATTAAATTTCTTAAGAGGGTTTTATCATCTTCTAAAGTACCAGTTTTAAAATTTTCATCTGCCATTGAGTTTGTAAATGGCAAAGCCCAAGCAGCTTTACGGGCTACTGAAGGAACTTCTTTATACATATTGAAGATTTCTCCTTCGTCCATTCCTAAAGACTCAATTACATACTGATATGCATGAGTGTGAATGGCTTCTTCTAAAGCTTGTCTAAGAAGATATTGTCTACATTCTGGATTGGTTATTTGCTTGTAAACGCTTAAAACAATATTGTTAGCAACCAAGGAATCAGCAGTAGAGAAGAAACCTAAATTTCTCATAACTATTCTTCTTTCATCTTCGGTCAAACCATCATTACTTTTCCATAGAGCAACATCTGCAGTCATATTAATTTCTTGAGGCATCCAGTGATTAGCACTGCCATCTAAATATTTTTGCCATGCCCAGTCATATTTGAAGGGCACAAGTTGGTTCACGTCTGCTCGACAGTTAATCATCATTTTTTCACTAACGTCTACTCTGCCTGAAGCGCCCTCTAAATCAGCAAGTCCGGCTTCAGTGTCTAAATTCTCAAGACCATGGAGAGCTTTTTCTTCTCTGTTAGAAGCAACTTCTTCAGAAGATATAGTTGGCTTTATTTCTTCTTTTAAAGATACAGCTTTTTCAATTACAGACTTTTCTATAACTTTATTTTCAACGGGCTCTTCTTTTTTTATTTCTTCGTTCTTATCAAAATCATCCCAAGATAACATAATTGTCCTCCTTTATTTTATTGGCATGCATCGCAGTCAGGATCCAGAATAGAACAAGCTGACGGAGCTTCCGTAGCTTGCGCTGCTGCTTTAACTGCGTTTAATTCTAAATTTGTAATTGTTGATTTTTCAGAAGTTGTGGCACTTCTTGACCTTAAGTAATAGGTAGTTTTTAACCCTTTCAGCCAAGCCATTCTGTACATGACATCTAGCTTTTTACCATTCGGATCGGAAATATATAAATTTAGTGACTGACTCTGATCAATCCATTTTTGTCTTCTACTTGCTGATTCGATAAGCCATTTAGGTTCAACTTCAAAAGAGGTCGCAAAAAGTTTTTTTATATCTTCTGGCACTCTATTTATTCCTTCTAAACTGCCGTTAAGGTTTTTTAGATCATAAACCATAACTTCATCCCACATATCTATTTCTTTTAATGCATCTACCAAGTGCATATTTATTACAGTAAATTCACCTGATAAATTGGATTTTACAAACAGATTTGAATAAGTTGGCTCTATAGATTGCGTGAGACCTGTTATATTTGCGATAGTTGCAGTTGGGGCAATAGCCATAACATTTGAGTTTCTCATTCCCTGGGTCTTAACTTTTCTCTTTAGAGCGTCCCAGTCCATCTTCATAGACTTATCTACTTCAATATATCCTTCTCCTCTTTGTTGTTCGACTATGCTTACTGAGTCCAAAGGCATTATTCCTTGACTCCATAATGAACCCTCGTAAGAAGAATAAGTTCCTCTTTCTTTCGCTAGATCAGAAGAAGATTTTATTGCGTAGTAACTAATCATTTCCATGGAATTATCTGCAAATTCAACTGCTTCTTCAGAAGCATAGGGAGTTTTTCTTATATAGAGAGCATCTTGGAAACCCATTAAACCCAAACCAATTGGTCTATGTTTTGCATTAGAATTTTTCGCTTGAGGAACCGCATAATAATTAATATCAATGACGTTATCTAACATTCTTATAGCGGTTGCTACTGTTTTTTCAATCTTACCTTCATCTAGATCGCCTTTTTCATTGAGGTGATTGGGTAAGTTTATAGATCCTAAATTGCATACAGCTATTTCATCTTCAGATGTATTAAGTGTAATCTCAGTGCATAGATTTGAAGAATGGATAACTCCCACGTGTTGTTGAGGAGATCTTAAATTACAAGAGTCTTTAAATGTAATCCATGGATGGCCAGTTTCAAAAAGCATTGAAATAATTTTTCTCCACAGCTCTTCTGCCTCTACCTCTTTAAAAACTTTGATTTTTCCTTCTTGAGCATTTTTTTCGTATTCTTCGTATCTTTTTTTGAAAGCAGAACCCGTTAAGTCATGTAGATCAGGTGTTTCGTTTGGCGTAAAAAGGGTCCATTTTTTTCCTTCAAATACTCTCTCCATAAATAAATCAGGCACCCAATTGGCAGTATTCATATCGTGGGTTCTTCTTCGATCATCTCCTGTATTTTTTCTCAATTCCACGAACTCTTCTATATCAAGATGCCAAGTTTCTAGGTACGAACAAACGGCTCCTTTTCTCTTGCCTCCTTGATTGACGGCAACGGCAGTATCGTTAACAACTTTTAAAAAAGGAACCACTCCTTGCGACTTTCCATTAGTTCCCTTTATATGAGCGCCCATACCTCTTACAGGAGTCCAATCATTACCGAGACCACCTGCCCATTTAGAAAGCATTGCATTGTCTTGGAGGGCACCGTAGATTCCATAGAGATCATCCGGAACTGTTGTTAAATAACAAGATGATAATTGCGAATGAGGCGTTCCAGCATTAAAAAGTGTTGGAGTTGAGCTCATGTAATCAAAAGACGACAAAAGATTGTAAAATTCCACGGCTCTTTCTTCTCTATTATCTTCTGCAATAGCTAGACCCATCGCTACTCTCATAAAAAAAACTTGAGGCAACTCAAATCTTATTTCGTTGCTGTGAATGAAATATCTATCATAAAGCGTTTGAAGGCCTAAATAAGAAAATAAAAGATCTCTTTCTGGTTTTATTTGATTGCCAAGAAAATCTAGATCCATCTTTTGCAGTTCTGGGTTTAAAAGCTCCAAACTTACTGCTTTATCAACAAAAGCTTTTAGAGAGGTGCCATATAAACTTTTCATTTCAGCAAAAGTAGCATTGTCTTTTACTTTTAAAAAACTTAAGGCTTCAGTTCTAAGGCTGTCGAGCAAGATTCTTGCAGTGGCGAAAGTGTAATTTGGTTCAATTTCAACTAAGGATCTTGAAGAAAGAATTAAGGCTTCTTTGATCTCTTCTTCCGGTGCTCCTTCATAGAGATTTTTTCTTGCTTCTCCCAATATTTTAGCGGGATCTGTGCCTTTTAAGCCTTCGCAAGCTTCTTTTGCAATAAGTTCAGTCCTTTCTGATGGCTCTATTTTATTTTCGGCGAGAAGCGGAGACTCTTCTTCTCTAACTCTTGTTCTTTCGGCTCTATAAAGAACGTAAGCGCGAGCTACTTTCAACTCTTCAGTACGCATTAAAGCAAGTTCTACCTGATCTTGAATTTCTTCTATATGAATAGTTCCACCGGAAGGCATTCGATTTGAAAAAGTTTCGAAAACGCTTTTCGATAATTCTTTTACTTTTTGTTGAACGCTAGAAGAGGCTGCGGCTGCACTAGTATGAACTGCCAGAAAAGCTTTCGTAATTGCAACATCAATCTTGGAAGAATCAAAGTTTACAACTGATCCGTTTCTTTTAATTACTCGTAATTTTCCTGGTTCTATAACCTCTTTTTTTTGTGGCTGAGTACCTAAATTTTCCATTGTTTTAGGCTGATTTCCTTCAGTTAAGTCCATAATTCTTAAATATTTATGCGTTTTTGTTTTTCTTGTAGACCCTACATATAGTGCCACATTTTCAGATATATACAAGATAAAGTGTTTTTAATAAAAAATCAATAGAACATTTTATGAAAATTCAGTGGATTAAGTGTGAATAAGTAGATATAAATATGATTCATGAAAGGTTTCTTCATAACAATTGATCAAGGCACAACAAGCACAAGAGCCATACTTTATGATAATAAAATAAATAAAGTTGACTTCACCCAAGTTGAATTAACGCAATATTACCCAGAAGAAGGCTGGGTAGAACATGACTTAGAAGAAATTTGGCTTTCGGTTGTTTCTTGTGTCACCAATTTAATTAAAAACAATTCTTTGAAACCTGAAGAGGTCGTAAGTATCGGTATTACTAATCAACGAGAAACAGTTGCCATTTGGGATAAAAAGACACTAAAGCCTAAATCTAGAGCAATTGTTTGGCAAGACAGAAGAACATCAAACTATTGCCAAAAAATGAAAGAAGAAGGAATTGAGAAAGTAATCAAGGAAAAAACAGGGCTCTTATTAGATCCTTATTTCTCTGCTACAAAAATGAAATGGTTAAAGGATAATTTAGAACTAAAGAAAAACCCAAACTTCCTTATTGGGACAATAGATACATTTCTAATATCTAAATTAACAGAAGGTAAAAGTTTCTTTACCGATATTACTAATGCATCAAGAACATCTTTATTTAACATTCAGGAATGCAAATATGATGAAGATCTTCTGAAGATTTTCGATTTAGAGGATATCCAACTCCCTGAAGTAAAAGAAAATGCTGACTTTTTTGGTGAAACAAAACTTTTTGGAGGAAAAATAAAGATTTGTGGAGTTGCGGGAGATCAACAAGCAGCTTTAGTGGGCCAAACATGTTTTGATCCAGGGCTTGTAAAAAGCACTTATGGAACAGGATGTTTTTTGATGTTGAATACAGGAAAGGACCTGGTTAAATCCGAAAATAAATTACTAACCACAATTGGGTATAAGCTGAACAATGAAATAACTTACGCATTGGAAGGTAGTATATTTATAGCTGGATCGTCAATACAGTTTTTAAGAGATAAGTTTAAATTTTTTGAGAAAGCAGAAGAGTCGGAAGAATTAGCCTTCAAAGCCGAGAAAAATTCAAATGTTTTTTTAGTTCCCGCGTTTACAGGCCTTGGAGCCCCTCATTGGATACCAGATGCTAAAGGAGCAATATTTGGATTAACTTTAAATTCAGGTATTGAAGAATTAACGTTAGCAACACTTGAATCAATAGCATTTCAAACAAGAGAGCTCTTGGATGCTATGCAGTCTGATGGAGGAAAAATATCTTCTATTAAAGTAGATGGTGGAATGTCTAATAACTCTTTTTTCTCACAACTACTAGCTGACACATTAAAAACAGAAATTTATAGGCCTAAAGATATTGAAACCACGGCATTAGGCGCGGCATATCTCGCTGCGATTGGGTCGGGATTTGCCAAAAAAGAAGATTTAAAAGAATTTTGGAAAATTGATAAAAAATTCCTTCCAAAAAATGATCTAGATCGCAAGTTCGAAACCTGGCAGGAATATTTAAAAAAACTAATCGAGTAATAAATATTCAAGAATGGCTTTTTGTATGTGCATTCTGTTTTCAGCTTGAATCCACACTTTAGAAGATTCATCTTCTAACATATCAACAGTTATTTCTTCTCCTCTGTGTGCCGGCAAACAATGCAAAAAAATCGATTTTTCTTTAGCTTTTTTCATATCATCTGGACAGACAAAAAATTCTCTGAAGATTTTCTTTCTTTCTTTTAACTTAGTGCTTGAACTCATTGAAGTCCACACATCAGTAGTCACAATATCTGCGTCTCTTAAGGCATCTTCTTTATTTGTGGTTAATGATACAAATTTCTTTGAAGATTCTAAAATATTCGCATTTGGTTCATATCCTTTTGGACAAAAGATAGATAATTCAAAATTTAATAATCTTGCTGCTTCGATATAAGAATGACACACATTATTTCCATCACCTATCCAGCAGACTTTTTCTAAGCTCTTGCCTTCAGATACTTCTCTGAAGGTCATAAGATCCGCCATTATTTGGCAGGGATGATACAAGTTACTTAAGCCATTTATTAGAGGAACAGACGAGTTTTGGGAAAATATTTCCAATTTTTCATGATTATCTGTTCTCAAAACAATTACATCAAGCATTGACGATAAAACCTTCGCCGTATCTGAGATGGGTTCGCCTCTCGAGAGCTGCAATTCATTGCCTGAAAGAAACAAAGAACTTCCCCCCATATCGCTAATACCAACCTCAAATGAAACCCTTGTTCTAGTTGAGGGCTGTTCAAAAACAAGTCCTAAAGTTTTACCTTTTAAAGTTTTTTCGGGTTCACTAGAATTTTTAAGTTCAATTCCTCTATCAATTATTGAAACCAATTCTTGATTTGAGATCTTTTGAAAATTTAAAAAATGTTTTGGTCCCATCGAATTTAGACTATAGAATTGCGAATCTGTTAATTTTTTTTCAGTTATTATGAATTTTAGAGTAAAAACACATAATGCCATAGCTGAATCTGGCCTCACTAAATTAAGTGAAGGTAATTTTTCTGTCTCAGAAGAAGAAAAAGATCCTGATGCAATTATCTTAAGGAGTTATAAGCTGCCTTTGAACGAGTTGAACGCTTCTCTCAAAGCCATTGCCAGAGCAGGAGCCGGCTTCAACAACGTTCCTGTGAAAGAATGCTCGGAAAAGGGAATAGTTGTTTTTAACACGCCCGGTGCAAATGCAAATGCCGTCAAAGAAATTGTTCTTGCTGGCTTATTGATGTCTTCAAGGGGAATATATGCAGGAGCAAGTTTTATTAATAAAATAGATGGCGTTGACTCTAAGGATTTAAAGGCTTACATAGAATCAGGAAAAAAAGAGTTCAAAGGAAGAGAGCTTAAGGGCGCGACCTTAGGAGTTATTGGCATGGGGGCTATAGGTGCACAAGTAGCTGGTATGGGAGTTTTCCTTGATATGGAAGTTGTAGGATACGATCCGGCCATCACTGTCGAAGCAGCATGGAAATTGCCGAATAACGTTACTAGAACTGATAATTTAAAAACTATATTTGCAAATTCTGACTATGTTACGTTGCACGTTCCAGCTATCGAGGCCACAAAAAACTTAATTGATGATTCTGTTCTCTCCGAATGCAAACCAGGCTTAAAACTCATTAATTTTGCTCGAGATGAGATAGTTGATTCTTCGGCAGTTATAAAAGCTCTTGAATCAGAACAACTCGGTTCATACGTAACGGATTTTGCAGACCTTGAGCTAATTAAGAGAGCCAAAGAAGTTGGAGATGTAATTATTTTGCCTCATATCGGAGCTAGCACTAGACAAGCAGAAGAAAATTGTTCTGTTATGGCCGCAGATCAGATTAAAGACTTTCTTGAAAATGGCAATATTAAAAATTCTGTTAATTTTCCTGAATTAATCGAAGAAAGACAGTCTGATTTTAGGCTGACTTTGTCAAATCGGAACGTAGCAGGAATGATTGGTCAAATTACTACGATTTTAGCTGAAAATAATATTAATATCGTAGAATTGATTAATAAAAGCAGAGATGAAATTGCTTACAATGTAATAGATCTAGAAACAAAGCCTTCTGAAAAGGTAATTGCGGATTTGGAAGCCTTAGAAAACGTTATAAATGTAAGAGAGGTATAGTTTTGTGACTAAATCAGAAAAATCAACAGCAATAGTAACCGGCTCTAGCAGGGGTGTAGGAGCTGCTACAGCGATTAAACTTGCTTCAAAGGGATGGAACGTAACAATTACTTGTTCTAGCTCTGAAAAGGAAGCTATTGAGGTTTCTGAAGAATGTAAAAATTTGGGCGGAGACACCTTAGTAGTTAAATCGGACGTTTCTGAAGAGAAAAATTGTAAAGATGTTGTTGATCAAACAATAAAAAAATGGGGGAGGCTCGATGCTTTAGTTAATAATGCAGGAACCACAAAATTTAACGCTCATGAAAACTTATCAGGTTTAACTTCCGAAGACTTTTTAAGGCTCTATAGCGTGAATACAGTTGGACCTTACATGATGCTCAAAGAAGCCCAATCATATCTTCTTGAAAGTTCCAATCCCAGTGTCGTTAACATTGGGTCCATCGCAGGGGTTACTGGAATAGGCAGTTCTATTGCCTATGCTTCATCAAAAGGAGCTTTGTTAAATATGACAAAGTCTTTAGCCAGAGCTTTAGGACCAATTAGAGTAAATGCAATATGTCCTGGGTTCATTCAAGGCGACTGGTTAAGGAATGGGCTTGGAGATGAAGTTTATGAAATGGTAAAAGAAGCTACAGAAAAATCTACACCTTTAAAATTAACAGTCACTGCTGATCAAGTAGCCGATTCAATCATATATTTTGTTGAGGATGCAGTTACAACTACAGGCGAAACTCTTTTGTTGGATGGAGGGATGCATCTAGGCGGCCCAGTTCCTCTAAAATAAACGCTTTAACTTATTGATTTTTTTATAATAAAAAAAATGCAACATTTTTTTTTAATTTGTAAGATTAATTATCAATAAAAAAATTTTTTTTTATATATTTTTTTAAAATTTTTGAGTAAGTTACACACAAACTCTTCAATCTTCTTTTATTTTAAAAAATTCGAACTCTTTAAGGTGTAAAATCATGCACTCTTATAATGCATTTATAAACTATTGATTTTATTGATTTTTTTATATTGATCATTTTTTAACCAATTTAAGTTGAGACCGTTTCTTATAAGGGCTGCGGTTGAAAAGTTTTTTTTATCCAAAGACTTATCCACAGATTCTGTGGATAAAAAAAATCACTTTGTTACGATATAAAAATGGATTTCAAATTGCCAAAAGAATGGGAAAATTTTCTATCAAATGAACTAAAAAAGGAGTATGTGCTATCGCTGAAACAAAGACTTGAAAAAGAAAAAGCATTTTATAAAAAAATTTTTCCTCCTGAAAAAGAAATCTTTAAAGCTTTTGAATTGACTTCTCCAAAAAAAACTAAAGTAATTATTTTAGGACAAGATCCTTACCATAATCCTAATCAAGCAAATGGATTGTGCTTTTCTGTTAATAAAAACCAGCCTTTGCCTCCATCTTTAAGGAACATATATAAAGAAATTGAAGAAGACTTAGGAATAAAAAATGGCACAAATGGAGATTTATCTGATTGGGCAAAACAAGGAGTGCTTTTGATAAATTCCTCTCTTACGGTAGAGCAAGGAATTCCAGGTTCTCACTTAAATTTTGGATGGGAGGAGTTTACAGATCACATTATAAAATCTTTCAATGAGAAAAGAGATATCGTTTTTATGTTGTGGGGAAAATTTGCTGCCAATAAAAAAAAGTTTATTAACCAGGAAAGAAACTTTGTTCTTGAGGCTTCTCATCCTTCACCGCTTTCTTGCCATAAAGGTTTTTTTGGTTGTAAACACTTTAGTAAATGCAATTCTTTTTTAAAAAGTTCTGGAAGAAAAGAGATAAATTGGAGAATTAAATAGACTCGATATTTAAAAAATTAATATTTTTAAGATTTTCATCAAAAAAATCTTTTTCAGTTACAAACTTATCTTTCAAAGTTACTAAACCTTCGTTTTTTTCTTCTAAGACCACTTGCCCTAGTTTTTTACCATCTTTATTAAAAATAAAATCAAGTTCTTTTAAAAGATTTCCTTCATTAACACTAAATTTTGCAAGGCTAAATTTCAATTTTCCTCTGTAATGCATCCTCGCAATGACTTCTTGGCCGGTAAAACATCCTTTTTCAAAATTAATTAAGCCTAAATTTTGATAATTTAATTCATGAGGCGTAAAAACTTCAGAAATTGATTCGGTAATTTCCACAAATCCTCTTTCAATGCAATTGAGCTTCCAATCAGATTCCGAGATGATTTCAATACCATCTATTGCTTTATCTATGAATTCAATTTTTGTTTTAAAGAAAACTGCGTATTTTTCAAGATGAGTTTTAAATTTCTCCGCTACGGATTTGTTAACAAAAATTAAAAAACCTGAACTAATTCTTAGAATCCTGAAAACTGCCAACACTCTGCCTTTTACGTTACAAATAGCGCTCGTTAGTATTTTGTTTTCTGACACAAAATTAATGTCATTAGTTATTTGGCCTTGAAGAAATTCGGCCGAATCAACACCTGAAATTTGTATAATAGAATCAGAAGACGATATATTCATTTTAAGCCTATATTTTACATTTAATGATTAAAAAAGAGAGTCCATTTTTACTTGATAAAGCTAAATTTAAGAGCAGAAGAGGTTTAAACGAACTGGATCAAATTTTAGTTCCGTTTGTAACTAAAAAATTTCAGCAACTTGATGAAATAGATAAAATTCTGTTTTTGGAGTTATTAGAGTTCGAAGATGTAGATCTCGCGGATTTAATTCTTTATAGAAAAATAAAATCATCAGAAAAGTTTAAAAAAATTATTACAAAAATAATTGAATTTTCTAGTGAAATTTAGCTGAACTTATGCACAATGCACCTGTCAAACAGAAAAGGACAATAATGGACAATGAAATAGCTCTTATAAAATTGGTCAAAAAGGGCGATAAAAAGGCCTACAATACTCTTGTTTTGAAATATCAAGACAGGTTAGTTTTTTCTGTTTATAAGTTTTTGAAAGATTTTGAGCTTGCTCAAGACATAGCTCAAGAAGCTTTTATAAAAGCTTATAAGAACATAGAAAAATTCAGAGGCGATAGTCAGTTTTATACTTGGATTTACAGAATAGCTATAAATACTGCTAAAAACGTAATCTCGACTAAAGCTCGTGCATCAGAAGTTTATGATAACGATACTACCGATCAGTTGCTATCTGAATCTGCTACAACGTCTGAAAATCCAGAAAATATACTTCAAGCTGAGCAGTTGAGATCTGAAATAAATAAGGCTTTACAAAATTTGCCTGAAGATATCCGTGTTACATTAAGTTTGCGTGAATTTGATGGGCTTAGCTATGAAGAAATAGCCAAGGTTCTCAATTGCCCTATAGGAACTGTGAGATCCAGAATTCACAAAGGGCGTGAAATGCTAGATCAAACTTTTTCGAAATATAACCTGTCTAATTTTGAGGCTAGAAAATATGAATGAAACTATAGAAGAAAGATTATCAATGTTACTGGATGGAGAAGTTACTCCATTTGAAACAAAAAGGCTTGTAGACGAAATTGACTGCAATCCACATATGAAAGCTCTTTGGCTTAGGATGAATAAGCAAAGGGCGGCTCTAAAAGGAGAGCTTATCGATCCAACCTTTGATATCTCTTCCTCAGTAATGTCTCATTTAAACTCAACTTCTCAAACAACCTTCTCTACTAATACAAAACCCTGGCATATTTCTCATTTTTTCCCTACTCATTATTTAAAGGCTTGTTGTTATTTATTAGGTTTTTTCTTAGTTCTCTCATCTCCTCTACTCAATCTAAACAACTTTTCTCCTTCAGACTCTTTTTCCAAAATAACAAATTCTTCCCAAACTTTTAATGAAAATTTACCTTTACCAGGAAATGAAGCTCTTCTTGTCGACTTAGGCTCTAATTTTAATGGTAATTTAAAAAATTATAGAATGGTGTCTGAGAATGCTTTAGAAGCTAACTATCAGCTAGCTGATAACGAAGCAGTAAAAATTAAAGTCTTTTTTAACGACGTACCCCAGACAGAAAAATTAAATTTACTTGAAAGTGGAATAACACTTCATACAAAAGCTGGAAATGAACCAGTTGTTTTAAATGTTTCTAGCGATCAAATTTCTAATAGTAAGTTAATTAAAATTTCCAATACTTTTTTTGAAAAATAAATAAAGATTTTTTATGCTTAGGAAAAGTCTAAATTTAATAATTTTTTTGATTTCATCGACAGCATTTTCTTTTTCTGGAATTGACTCAAAAGACTTGCCTAATTTTTCATCTTTAGCAGAATATACTTCACCCGCTGTTGTTAATGTAAGTGTAGTAAAAACAATTCCATCGAGGAACGGCATGAATGGCTCTAGATCTCCTTTTCCTCCAGGAAGTCCATTTGAAGATTTTTTTAATTTTCCCTTTGAAGAAAGAAGGCAACCTGAAAGAAAAATTCAATCTGGTGGATCAGGATTTATAATTTCGTCCGATGGTTATGTGCTTACTAATCATCACGTAATTGAAGACGCTTCTGAAATAACAATAAGCTTGAATGATCGACGAGAGTTTAAAGCAAAATTAATAGGAAGCGATAAAAAAGCAGATGTTGCAGTGCTTAAAATCAAATCGGATCAAGATTTGCCTTTTTTAAATTTAGGAAACTCAGATGAAGTTAAAGTTGGAGACTGGGTGGTTGCTATCGGTTCACCATATAGGTTAAATTTTTCAGTAACAGCTGGAATAGTTAGCGCAAAAACTAGAAGTGTTCCAGGTAGAGAAACGTCATATATTCCATTTATTCAATCGGATGTAGCAATTAATCCTGGAAATTCAGGAGGCCCTTTATTTAATATGGATGGCGATGTAGTTGGAATTAATGCAATGATTTATTCTGGTTCCGGTGGCTATATGGGGATATCTTTTACTATCCCGATGAATTATGCAAAAGAAATAGTTGATCAAATCATAGAAACAGGCTCTGTTGCCAGGGGCTGGTTGGGAGTCAGTGTTCAAGAAATTACTAAAGATTTAGCTGATTCCTTTGAATTAGGCACACCCAGAGGAGCTTTGGTTGGTAGTGTGATAAAGAATAGTCCTGCTGAGAAAGCGGGATTTAAGAATGGAGATGTAATTTTAGAATTCGATGGAAAGAAAATTGTATATTCAGGAGATTTACCCTTAATTGTTGGAAGAATAAAACCAGATGCAAAAGTTCAAGCCTTGATATTCAGAGACAAAAAAGAAAAGATTATCTCTGTAAAAGTAGGTCAACTTGAGGAAGTTGATCCTAACAAACCGATAATTGCTGAAAAATCAAAAAAAAGAAATAAATTAGAAATAGTTGTTAGTTCGATAGATGAAATCTCCATTGAAGATCAAGAAAGACTTAACATTACTAATGGAGTGTTAGTCAAAGAAGTTTATCCGGGACCTGCTCAGGAAGCAGGGATACAGGTTGGTGACATAATAACTTCCATTGCGCAAAAAGAGATAAACAGCATAAATGATTATAGAAAAATAGTTAGTTTTCTTAAGAATGGTTCGAGTGTACCAATAAGAATTATCAGAAATGGAAACGGTACTTTTCTGACGCTAAAAATTCAAAAATAAGACATAATCGCCTCATGCCAAAGCATGAAAAAAAAGAGTCCACTAGAAATTTTTCAATAATAGCTCATATTGATCATGGAAAATCTACTTTAGCTGATCGTTTGATCGAATTTTGCGGAGGTTTGAGCAACAGAGAAATGCAGGCGCAAGTTCTTGACTCTCTCGATATTGAGAGAGAAAGAGGAATTACTATAAAAGCTCAATCTGTCGCATTAAGATTTGAGACTAGTGAAGAGATTATAAATTTCAATTTAATTGACACACCAGGACATGTAGATTTTGCATACGAAGTTTCAAGATCTTTAGCAGCCTGTGAAGCGGCAATTTTATTAGTTGACGCATCTCAAGGGGTAGAGGCTCAAACACTTTCTACTTGTTATAACGCAATTGATCAGGGGTTAAGCATTCTACCGGTATTGAATAAAATCGATCTTCCTCAGGCTGATCCAGAAAGAGTAAAAACTGAAATTGAAGAAATAATTGGGATAGATGCTTCAGATGCACCAATTATAAGTGCTAAAAATGGAGATGGCATCGAAGAATTGCTCAATATTTTAGTTTCTTTCATACCCAAACCTAAGGGAAACATCGACGATAAATTGGAAGCCCTAATAATTGATTCTTGGTTTGATCAATACTTAGGCGTAGTCTCTTTGGTAAGAGTTGTAAATGGAATTTTGGTCGCTGGAGAAAAGATCAAACTGAGTTCAAATAAAAATGTTCATATAGCAGAAAAAATAGGTGTCTTTACACCCAAAAGAATAGAAAAAAAAGAATTAAAGGCAGGAGAGGTTGGTTTTATTTGCGCAGGGGTAAGAGATATAAGAGGCGCACCAGTAGGTGATACTATTACTCATCCAGATCATGAAAATGCGCTCCCAGGATTTAAACCGGTAAAGCCCCAAGTATATGCCGCCCTATATCCATTGGATTCCTCTGAATTTGAATTATTTAGAGAGTCTTTAGAAAGATTGTCTTTAAATGATGCAGCACTGACTTTTCAACCTGAACAATCTCAAGCATTAGGCTCAGGTTTTAGATGCGGTTTTCTCGGTACATTGCACATGGAAATAATAATTGAGAGACTTCAAGGTGAACACGGAATAGAGCTTTTAGCTACAGCTCCTACAGTTATCTATGAAATAGAAGATACCTCAGGAAATTTAATTGAAGTAGAAAATCCAAGTAGATATCCTGATCAAAGTAATGTAAACGAGGTCAGAGAGCCCATAGCAAGAGCAACAATTCTTGTCCCGGAAAAATATATTGGTAACGTAATTTCACTTTGTATTGAACGAAGAGGAGTTCAAAAATCATTAAGATATGTTGGAGGTCAAATTGAGCTTATTTATGAATTGCCTATGAATGAAATTGTTTTAGATTTTTTTGATAAATTAAAATCTTCTAGTAAAGGCTATGCTTCGTTGGACTATGATTTCTTGAGATTTGAGCCTAGTGAAATTACTAAAATAGATATTTTACTCAACGGCGAAAAAGTCGATGCGCTTAATTTTATGGTTCACAAATCAAAAGCTGACTTCAAAGCTAGAGAAATCGTAAAGTCTTTAAGAGAAGTCATTCCTAGACAGATGTATGACGTAGCAATTCAAGGGGCAATTGGGAGTAAAATTTTGGCTAGAGAAACTGTCAAAGCTTATAGAAAAGATGTCACTGCCAAATTATACGGAGGAGATGTAACACGAAAGAAAAAACTTTTAGAAAAACAAAAAAAAGGAAAGAAAAAAATGAGACAGATTGGAAAAGTTGAAGTCCCACAAGAAGCCTTTTTATCAGTTTTGCGGGTGACTAAATGAATTTTGAATTGTTATTAACTTTATCAATACTTATTCTTTTTGGGCTTTTTTTTGCCTGGATTTATTCAGAGGTTAAACTAGAGGGAAAGTTTAACAAGACTATTAATTGGATTTCTTTTCCTTTTCCACTCTTAGCACTTTACTCAATTTTTAAATTAAATTTGGATTTTGGATATGTTTTAGTATCTATAACTGCTTTAGCCTTGCTTGTTTGGATAATGAGTGCTTTTTTTAATCTAGATAGTTTAAAAAAAGAGGGAAGATCTTTTTTCGTTATTCTGTTTTTCATTACGATTTTTAGATCGTTTATATTTGAGCCTTTTCAAATTCCGTCTGAATCTATGTTGCCGCAGTTGGAAATAGGAGACTTTTTAGTAGTAAACAAATATAGCTATGGACTGAAAAATCCCATTGGAAATAAAACATTTTTTAATATTGGCTCTCCCCAAAGAGGCGATGTGATTGTTTTTACTCCTAAACACACAGTTTGTTCCTCTAATCTAAAGAGCGCTTATCCAGATAGTCTTGACTTATTATCAAACCAACAGAGATTCAATTGGCAAAGATATTACGAAAGTTGTACTGAGTTGGGAGTTAAATATATAAAAAGAGTTGTCGGATTGCCCGGAGATGAAGTTATCTATCAAAATAAAAACTTTTTTATAAATGGCTCGCCTTTGAAAAAGAAATTTATAAATCAAGATACGAATGAATTTATTTTTCAAGAAACACAAGACTCTAAAAATTATTTAGTTCGTCAAACTGACAAAAACAGAAACTTAAATAATGCTTGGAAAGTTCCTGAAGGACATTACTTTGTTTCAGGAGATAATAGAGACAATAGTCTTGATAGTAGAAGTTGGGGATTTGTTTCAGAAGAAGACGTTTCAGGAAAAGCAAGTTTTATTTGGATGCATTGGGAATGTTTGGGCTGTCTTCCAAAATTTTCTAGAAATAAATTCATCAAATGACAAATAATTTAAACAGTCTTGAAAAGACATTAAATTATTCTTTTAAAAATAAAAGTTATTTAACAAAAGCTCTTACTCATAGTAGCAAGTCAAAAGATAATAATGAAAGACTTGAATATTTGGGGGATGCGGTAATTAATCTTGCTGTCTCTGAACATTTAATTAAAAACTTTTCCGATTTAGATGAAGGCTCTTTATCTATATTAAGAGCGAAACTTGTGAGCAGAGATACGTTATCAAGGTTAGCGTCCAATATAGAGTTAGAAAGCTATCTAATTATGGGAAAATCTCTTTCAAATCAGGAAAATAAAAAAAGCTCTATTTTTGGTAACGCCTTTGAAGCAATAATTGGGGCAATTTATCTTGATGAAAACTTTGATAAAGCTGCAACTGTAGTAATGTACTTCCTGGAAGAAGAAATTAGATCTTTGACAATAAATCAAATTAAAGACAAAAAAACTCTTCTTCAAGAAGAGCTACAACAAAGAAAAATTAATCTTCCAGTTTATAAATTAAAAGACGCAAGCAATGGAATTTTTAAAGTTTTTTGTGAAGTGGAAGAGCTTAATCTTTCTAGTGAGGCAGACGGAAAAAACAAAAAAGATGCTGAACAAAAAGCTGCTGCAGTTTTATTAAAAAAAATAATTAATTCTGATGAGTAATAAAAAATTTGGCTTTGTTTCCATCAGCGGAAGAACAAACGTGGGCAAGTCCACGTTGATTAATTCTTTAATTGAAAAAAAAATTGCCATTACTTCGAGGAAGCCACAAACCACAAGAAATAGAATTCTAGGAATTTCAACGAGCCAGCAATCCCAAATAGTATATTTAGATACGCCAGGTTTTCATTCTGGTTATAAAAGAGCTCTTAACAAATACATGAATAAGTTAGCAAGACATTGCTACGAAGAGGTAGATTTAGTTGTATTTGTTGTAGATAGATCAAAGTGGCTTAAAGAAGAAAAAGATATCTTAAATAATCTTATTCATCTAAATAAACCTGTTATTCTCGCGATTAATAAAATAGACCGATTAGAAAAAAAAGAAGATTTGCTTCCATTAATAGACGAAATACAACAAAAATTTAATTTTTTATCAGTAATTCCCATTTCTGCGTTACGTAAAAATAATCTAGATGTTTTATCTAATGAAATTGAAAAAGCTCTACCAGAGGGACCTTTTCATTTTCCTGAGAAAAAAGTGACAGAGTTTTCGGAAAATTTTTTTATATCAGAAATCATAAGAGAAAAGGCTATTAACCGCCTAGGTGATGAATTACCCTATAGATTGAACGTAACAATAGATAAAGTCGATAGAAAAAAAGGATTGGTTACTATTTATGCAAATATAGTTGTCGAAAGCTCAAGCCAAAAAGGCATTATCCTCGGCAAAGGCGGATCTATGATTAAAGCTATAGGTACTTCTGCAAGAAAGGATTTAGAAGCTGAGATAAAAAAGAAAATTAATCTTCAGTTATTTGTGAAAGTAAGTAAAAAATGGACCAATAATCTCAATACGATGAATAAATTTGGTTATGGAGACAATTTTTGAAATTAAATTATAAGGAATCAGACGCTTTCTTATTGCACGCAACTAAATTCAAAGAGACTAGTTTATTGTGCGTCTTTTTTTCAAAAGAATTTGGAAAAGTATCTGCTATCGCAAAAGGCGCAAGGTCAAAAAAAAGCAAGTTTCAAGTTTTAACTGTTCCAGGTGCTTTATTTAAAATAGCTTTTTCTGGAAAAAATGAACTAAAAACTCTTACAAGTTGTGAATCTTTAGAAACTCTAGATATAAAAAGGAATAATTTTAAGATTTATCTTTACTTAAATGAAATAATTTTAAAATTATTAGAATCCTATGAACCAATGCCTGAAGTTTATGAAAATATCATGCAAATTTTTAAATTTCTTGACGAGAATGATAAATATTCGGTTGAATTAAAGTTAAGACACTTTGAATATAACTTGATAAGTGAACTTGGATACGGATTTAATATTGATCGAGATATTGAAGGAGAGATCATTGATAGTAAATCATATTATTCTTTTAATCCTCAATCAGGCTTTATAAAAGGCAAAATGGGGCAAAAAATTTTAGGATTACATTTAATTAATTTTCTAAATAATAACTTTTCTGATTCAGAAACTAGATTTTCTTTAAAAATGATAATGAGAGCAGCCATCGAAAATGTTCTTGAAAAACCGATTTCTTCAAGAGAGGTTTTTAAATGAAAAAATTTTTAATTTTTTTGAGTGTCTTGTTTATAAATAGCTGCACTAAAGAATACGATCAAATTATAGATTTTTCCTCAAATAAAGAAGTTGCGGATATTCCTTTGAATCAGGATAGAAATTTGTATTTTGGAGATTTGCATGTGCATACCAAATACTCTTTTGATGCTTATCTCCTGGGTACTAACGTCACACCAGACATGAGTTATAGATTTGCAAAAGGGGAAACTATCTCCAATGGAGTAAGAGATATGACTTTAGCTGAACCCTTGGATTTTTATGCGGTAACTGATCACGCTATTCTTTTGGGCATGGCAAATCTATGGGCTGATCCAACTTCAGATGTTGGAAGACATCCAAAGGCCAAGCCTTATCACAATCTAAACAGACCAGAAAATTTAAGTCCCGAATCAGCATTTAATAGGTTTTTGTTATTTAACGATATTCGAGGAGATTCAGGGGGATTTCCCCGAGAACGAGGAAGTATTTTAGATGTCATTACAGCTTTTTTTGCTCAAAACTTTATTTTTGCTTCAGCTGCTTATGATCATGAAGAGCACTTATCTGCTTGGAAAAAAATTATGGAAGCAGCTGAGGAGCATAATGATCCAGGAAAATTTACTACTTTCAATGCTTACGAGTGGACAGTTAGAAACCAGGAGCCAGAAAGTGCTTCTTATCACCGAAATGTAATCTTTAAATCTTCAAAGGCGCCGAAAAGACCTTTCTCTTCTTTTGATTCAAATAATCCAGAAGAACTTTGGAACTGGATGGATGGACTTCGATCAGATGGTTTAGATAGCTTGGCCATTCCTCATAATCCAAATGGTTCAAATGGCCAAGTATTTAAAAAATATAAATTTGATGGGAATCCAATAGATAAAGATTATTCCGTTCAAAGAATGAGAAACGAGCCAATAGTTGAAATTACCCAAATTAAAGGAACTTCTGAAACTCATCCACGATTATCCCCAAATGATAAATGGGCAAATTTTGAAATCGTAAATTCTAGAAAAGGCAAACGAACAGCTTATTCAGAGCCAGATGGAAGTTATGTTAGGCAAGGTTTGCAAAAAGGACTAGCATTAAAGCATGAGAAAAGAGGCAATCCTTTTAAAATTGGATTTATTGGATCTACGGACACACATAACGGTGCTTATATTTTTGACGAATCTGACAATGTTGGAACTGCAGCTATTCTTACATCACCTGAAGTAAGAGGATCAATTCCTATTCCAAATGAAACACTTACTGAAGATATAAAAAACTCAGATTTTATCGTAGAAGATGATCAAGGTTTTTATAGCGGTGGTGAAACAATTTCTAATTCTGTTGGAGGACTTGCAGCGGTTTGGGCAAAAGCAAATACTAGAGATTCTATTTTTGAAGCTTTATCCAATAAAGAGACTTATGCCACCTCAGGAACAAGAATAAGATTAAGATTTTTTGCCGGTGAAAATTTAACTAATCTTGATTTTAACGATGAAGAATTGATTTCAAAAATTTATGAAAGCGGTGTTTCTATGGGGAGTGATTTAATTTTATCAGAAGCAAAAAAACCTTCTTTTATTATTTGGGCTCAGAGAGATAAAAATAGTGCACCGTTACAAAGGATTCAAATCATAAAGGGTTTTTATAGCGAACAAGACAGAGAAACCAAAGAGTATTTAATAGACGTAGTTTGTTCTGATGGATTAAAGCCAGACCCTATTTCTAAATTATGTGAATCGAATAATGCAACAGTTAGTACTGAAACTTGTGAGTTTTCTAAAGATAAAGGTGCAAGCGAGCTTAAAACAGTTTGGGTTGATGAAGAATACGACCCAAACATTGAAACTTTTTACTATGTAAGAGTTTTAGAAAATCCTACTTGCAGGTGGTCAACATGGGATGCCATAAAAAATAATTATGAGCCAAGGCAGGGAATTGATGAAATAATACAAGAGAGAGCTTGGTCTTCACCAATCTGGATAAACTCAAACTGATTATGAAAATAAATTCTGGAATAGATTTAGTAGAAGTTGAACGTCTAAGAGATACCTATAAAAACTTTGGTTCGAGATTTTTAACAAGAATTTATGATCCTCTTGAGATAGAGCAATTTAATAAAAAGTCACACAGAGCTAAACCAAACTTTCTTGCTAAGAATTTCGCTGCAAAAGAAGCAGTGTCAAAGGTTCTTGGAGTTGGCTTTAGTCAAGGGGTAAGACCTAGAGACATTGTAGTTCTTAGAAGATATGGGCCCCCAAAAGTTGAACTGAAAGGCAAAGCAAAAGAACTTGCCAATAAAAAAGGCATTGATACTATTTCTTTAAGCTTAAGTGATACTGACAATTTAGCAGTTGCAGTTGCACAGGCGATAATTAGTTAGGAAATAAAATTATGAAAATAATCCTTTTAGGTCCTCCAGGAGCAGGTAAGGGTACTCAAGCAGAAATCATATGTAAAAACTTTTCTATTCCCCATATATCTACCGGAGATATGTTGAGAGAGGCCATAGCTAACGAAACGGCTACTGGAAAACTAGCAAAGGAAATTATGGATGCTGGAAACCTAGTTTCAGATGATGTAATCGTTAGTTTAGTCAAAGATAGAATAAAAGAAGAAGACTGCAAAAATGGTTTTCTTTTCGATGGCTTTCCAAGAACTATTCCGCAAGCTGATGCTTTAGAAAATCAGGAAATATTTGTGAATGTCGTTTTAGAGCTCACATTAAAAGATGAGCTGATTATAAATAGAATGTCTGGAAGAAGAGTTCATCAACCCTCTGGCAGAAGTTATCACCTTGAATTTAACCCTCCAGAAAAAGATGGTGTAGACGATGTCACGGGTGAGCCATTGATTCAAAGAGACGACGATAAACCTGAAACGGTAAAAAATAGATTAGAAGTTTATTGGGAACAAACCAACCCATTAATTGTTTATTATCGATCGAAATCCGTTCAAACGAATTTAAAATATATTGAGATAGATGGTTCTAAGACTATGGAGAAAGTAAGCTCTCAAATACATGCTGCATTAGAGGATTGAATTTTTGCCAAATATTTTATCGATAGAAACTTCTAGTGCTTGTTGTTCTGTTTGTATAAAAACAGATCACTCAGAAACACAAGTTTATGAGAATAATGCTCCTAATACACACGGTGAAATTATTTTTGAATTTATTAAAACGGCTTTGCAAGAAAGCAAGATTAGCAAAGAAGACATAGATTACATCGTTTTTGGCAGTGGACCCGGATCATTTACTGGTTTGAGAGTGGGATGTTCAGTTGTGCAAGGTCTTGGTTATGGTTTGAAAGTGCCTATCATTCCTATTTCTAGTTTGAGAATTACAGCTCAACAAGCCATTGAAAAATTAAATTCTAAAAATATTGTTGTCATAAATGATGCACATATGGAAGAGCTATATGTTGGAGAATATAAATGTTCCAAAAACATAGCTGTAAACTTGAAACCTGACTATTCCATCCATAGAGTCGAAATCAACGAATTAGTTAATTCCTTTCCAGAGGATTTTACTTTTATTGGTAATGCTATGCATTTTATTGAAAAGGATTTACAAAAAAAAATTATCTATGATTTCACTCCTAAGGCAAATTTCAGTTTCAATATAGCCGATGATTTAATTCTTAATCAAAAATTTGTTCCTGCTGAACAAGTAACAATCAATTATCTTTCTGGTGAAAGTCAATGGAAAAGAGCTTGAAATGGAACTAATTCAACTTACTATTTTATCTTTAATACAAGGTCTAACAGAATTCTTACCTATTTCTAGTTCTGCTCATTTAATTTTAGTTTCAACTTTTATGAATTGGCCTGATCAAGGAAGTACTGTAGATATTTTTGCGCATTTTGGAACTTTATTAGCCGTAATCTTTTATTTTCGTGAAGACCTAAAAAAAGTTATTAAAACTTTTAATTTGTATGAGAAAAATAACTTGGGCTTAAATTTATTTCTCGCTAGTATGCCAATTGCAATTATTGGCTTCATCTTTAAAGATTTTATTGAGTTGAATTTAAGATCTGAAGAAGTTATTTTTTGGAGCACTCTAATTTTTGGAATTGCTTTAATATTTAGTAATAAATTATCAAGCAATCAAAAAAATCTTTTTCAAATTTCCTTAAAAGACTCTTTATTAATTGGCAGTATCCAGATTTTTGCTCTGATTCCGGGATCATCAAGATCAGCAGTTACAATGCTTGCCGCTCTTGCTTTAGGTTATACAAAGTCTGATGCAGCAAGATTTAGTTTTTTGCTCGCAGTTCCAACTTTATCTATTGTATTCTTGGGAGAATTGATTGACTTGAGCAAAGCGACTTTCGAGGTTGATTATTTTGAACTCAGCTATGTTGCTTTTCTTTCTTTTATAAGCGCAATAAGCTGTATCCATATTTTTTTAAAATTAATTGAAAAAATAGGCTTTGCTCCTTTTGGAATTTATAGGCTTTTTCTCGCTGGCTTTATTTTATTTTTTTAAAGATGAATCATCCTTATGTTTCATACTTAAAAATCGAAGAAAAAAAACTTGCAAAACAATTTGCAGATAAGCATAGGTTAACTTTAGCCTCTCCTAGGCAAATTAGAATTAAAAAGGGTTCCAAGCTAGTAATTTGGATCACTAAAGATCAAATATTACTTCAAGACTTGGATGATAAAAATTCAAAACCTTTTTTCTTAAATTTTCGTTTATTGGAAAAAGAAAAGAGCGATAGAGGTTTGTTAAAAAAATGTTTTTCTAAATTTGATAAGTCTTGCAAAGTTTTTGATCTAACTGCCGGGTTTTGTCAAGATGCTTATTGCATTGCAAATATGGGGTTCGAAGTGATAGCTTATGAAAAGGAGTCCTGGTTGTTTGAGTTCACTAAAAGCTGTATGAATTTCTCAAAAAAAGAAAACTTAAAATTAATAAATTTAAATTCTTTAGAAGCTTTTAATACATTTACTCAGAAGGATATTTTATTTGTAGACCCAATGTTTGAAGTTAATAGTAAATCCTTAGCAAAAAAAGAGATTCAATTCTTAAGAAAATGCATTCCCAGTTCCCCGGAAAGAGAAATTATTGATGCTTCAATTAACTCTTCAGCAGGCTTAATAGTTATTAAAAGACATAAATTAAGCAACACAAAACAGTCAATCAAACCGTCTTATGTGATTAAAGGAAAGGTTGTATCTTTAGAAGTTTTCGATAGGAGAGGGCTTTAAATCCACCTTCTAACTTTAGAAGAGTAATTTTCCCAATCTTCTGAAAACAATTCATGAAGTTTTTTTTCTTCGTGGGCAATCCAAGTGAAATTTATGATTATTCCGAATACAAAAGCAATGATAATCGCTGACAAAGACGACATTAAGAATGCTGCTCCCACTAATATAGTTAACATACCCAAGTAGATTGGATTTCTTGAAAACTTAAAAGGACCAGACGAAATAAGTACTTCTGGTGTTCCGTCTGGAATAAAAGTTGTTTTCATTTTTCTCATAAATCTAAAGCTTACAAAAACCAAAGAGATACCAGAAAGAATAAGAATTAAACCTAACAATGAGCTTAAATCAACGGATATGGGGAAAGAAAATAAAAGTATTATTTGCAAAACAATGCTTGCTAATAAAATGACAGGAGGAAATGTAATTTTCATCAATTAAATATATCAAAAAAATTACTCTAAGTTGAATAGTTCTTCTCGCCATTCAGGAGTTATAAAAGTTTTAAAATCGTCTTCTATCCTTTTAGTAATATTTAGGGGATAAACAAATCCTTTTTCATCTTTTTTGACAAATTTTGCTTCAATGAGATGATTTATGAATAAATCAAATGTCCATTTTTCCGAAAACTCGGGCATTAACCAACTGTGCCTTGTTTCGAGATTCTTAGAAATCTTGCGGCATTTTTTTTCCAATTCATTTATTGAAATATGAGACTCTTCATTACGCCATAGCTGCAACATTAAAATATAAAATCTATCTATGCTTCTTTGGGCAAATCTTCCAAGCGCCTGACACTCAATAAATTCTTCAGAGTCTACATTAGGCCTTTTAACTTCATTTTCTTTGATAATTAACAAATTATTATCAACGAGTTTTTTGATAGATTTATCTATCTGAGTTTCTATTTCTTCAAAATTCCAGGGCAGAAAATACTCTTCTGCAAAAAATGGATAAAGTGTCTTTGTTAAATCAAAAATTTCATTTTTTTCAATGGATTCTCTAAATTGAAACATTCCGCAAATCATAGAATCTAAAATCAATAGGTGAGAAATGTTATTCTTATAAAAACTCAACATCGCCGCCTGCTGAAAATTGAGTTGTATTTTTTTTGATTTTGATAATTTGTTTATTAATTGAAGCTTTTCGACTTTTTGTAAAACTTGTTCAGGATCACATTCAGGAATACTAATTTGTTCTGAATAATCTGATAACTTTATTAAGTTTGTATAAAGAGAAATTCTTGATTTAAGTTTTTCTTTAGAGAGACGGAATTTATTTGCGTTTAAAATTGCTGAGGCAAATAAAGCGCTTGGGGTTACTACAGTTGCTTTATTGATATTTTTCATTATTTCCTTCCCAAGTTTGGGGGTAAGATCATAAAGCCATTGTTGAGTTGGAGAGTTATCTAGTTCTTCAGAAATAATATTATTAGTCCAATTTTCAAAATTATTATCCAAGAATTCTTTGAGATCTATGGGCTCTCCTATTTGTAAGTAAGCATTTCCAAGGTAACCTCTGAAATCTTTTGCTACTCTAAGAATAGATTGCAAGCTTTCTCTTTTCTTGGTGCCGCCCATCGCTTCTTTATGATAAGAGTTTCCTTCTAAAACCTTTTCGTAGTTCATAGAAATAGGAACAAACTTTACAGGCTTTTCATCCATATCCTGAAAAGCTCTAATTAACATTGAGATTATGCCTGGTCTTGGCGGGAGCAATCTTCCCGATCTTGATCTGCCGCCTTCAGGGAAAAATTCGATTGAACTTCCTCTTTGTAATAATTTTCTTAAATGCTCATAAAAGACTCTAGAGTACAATTTATTGTTACCAAAAGATCTTCTCATAAAAAAAGCTCCACCATTTCTTAGTATGGGACCAATGATAGGTAAATTAAGATTTTTACCAGCTACTATTTGAGGCATCATTAAATTATTAAGATAAAGCTGATGCGATAAAGCTAAATAGTCAATATGACTTCTATGAGATGGAGCATAAATGATAGTATTTCCAGCTGCTAGATCTTTAATCCGATCTATTCCAATTGAATATAAACCTTCATATCGAGCGTTCCAAAACCAATTTAAAACTTTGTCATATAGGTAAATTACTGGATAAGAAAAATTAGAGCAGATTTCTAATGCATATTTCTCAGCAGTTATTTTTAATCTTTCCCTCTTTTTTTGATTTTCTCCAGCTTCCAAATCAATTATTTTTTTAACCGATCTAGATTGAATTATTGCGTGCACCAATGTTCTTCTGCTTGAGATATCAATTCCAAGTTTTGCTTGACGATGTTTTCTAAATCTTGCTCTTAAAAGCCTTTCAGTCTTAAGGACTAGCTGAGACGGCTCTGCATTTTTTTTTAAAAATATTTCTTTTACTTCTAATGGCTTATGAAAATAAACAATAGCTTGTCTTCCATTGAAAATGGCTCTCAATAAATTTTTAACACTTGAAGCTCCTTCCCAAGAATCTCTGAAAAAAAGCTTTACCCAATGATCTTCTCTATCAGGCGCTTTACCCCAATAAACATCCACAGGGATGATAATTCGGTTCACAGTTTTTTCTGGATAATGAGCAAGTTCATTCAATTCTCTAGGGTGCCTTCTTCTGGGGCGTTGCCATGGAAATAACCTTCGAGCACCTTTGAGTTGAAAAAAATTTTTCTTAATTCTAGATGGAAATACAAAAGAATTTTTTTTTGCACATTTTTTAAGTGCAGTGAGGTCATAACCAGACTCTGAAGACAAAACATACAAAACTTTTTCTTTTTTAAGTAATTCTTTAGATTCTTCTATTTCGAAATTTGCATCAGGGCTGATAAGAAAATCAAGCATCATAAAGTTTTGTCTCTGTTAAAGTATTAATATTCTTCAAAATTTGACGTATTTAACCACTAAAATTAAAGTGTAATTTAATTTTACAACTAATTATGCCGAAGTGGCGGAATTGGTAGACGCGCTCGATTCAAA
>Ga0207985_1000045_pt1 | contig 29742 bp, 29 predicted proteins | sample ETNtaG_3_FD_185761 | JGI IMG/M metagenome (GOLD analysis project Ga0207985, IMG submission 185761) | Marine microbial and viral communities from oxygen minimum zone, Eastern Pacific Ocean - ETNP201302SV84 (SPAdes) (version 2) | ecosystem: Environmental > Aquatic > Marine > Unclassified ...
ATTGGATTCAATGAATCTGATTCGGTTACAACGTTTTGTGCAAATAATGCACTTATTAATATTATTAAACTAAAATAGTTTTTCATTTTTTCTCCTAAATGGATTTGTTAAAACTCTAATATCAAAAATTGATATCAGCTTGTAAAGATAAGATTATTGCGGTGGGGATTTGTTTAAGAAACAAAATATATTAAACGATATGTATTTAGATACATATTGTTTAAAAATAATATTTTTAAAGTTTATTTTTCCAGAAGTAGTCGATATTTCTGAAAAAGTATTTTCACTATTAAATTGGCAAAAATCACAATCTTCCTCAACCGTATTATAATCACGACTATGTTCTGCGTGTTCAGCATGATCATGTTCATGCATATGTACATTTAAACTAAGGAAGGTAAAAGAAAATAGTGTTAGTGCTAAAATAGTTTTTTGCATTTTTACTTTAAAAATTTATTAAGTTAAGATTATGAAAAATGAAATAACTCTCAAAGCCTTTTTTTTAAGTATTTTTCTATCAATAATTCTTTCATCTGCAATGGTATATTTAGGTCTTTATGCAGGAATGACAATTTCTGCTTCTATTCCAGCGGCAATTATGTCAATGGGTATTCTTAGACTTTTTAAAAATTCAAATATTTTAGAAAACAATATTGTACAAACTGCAGCTTCGGCAGGAGAATCTTTAGCTGCAGGAGTCATTTTTACATTACCTGCCCTCCTGCTCATAGGTTATTGGGATACAATTAGTTACTGGGAAGTAACTAAAATTGCAATGGTTGGTGGGATTCTTGGAGCGCTTTTCACAGTTCCGCTTAGAAGAGCATTAATTTTAAAAGCTCAGTTACGCTTTCCAGAAGGTGTGGCAACAGCAGCAGTGCTCAAAACAGGGCATGAAACTGATTCTGAAAAATCACAGAAAAGTTTAAAACTTATTGGAATATCAGCTCTTATAGGTGGATTTGTTAAACTTGGAGAATTAGCCTTTAGCGTATGGTCAAGTGCCATAGGAGGTGCAATTGCTATTAAAGGTGCAATATTTGGAATGGGTGCCAGCTTATCTCCTTCACTATTTAGTGTTGGATATATCGTTGGAAGAAACATTGGTATTCTTGCCTTTACTGGTGGATTAATTTCTTGGGCTGTGGCAATTCCTATCTATTCGTACTTGTATGGATTTGAAGGAGAAAACTATTTTGAAAGTGCAAACATAATATGGAATGCAAAAATAAGATATTTAGGAGTTGGTGCAATGGTTGTTGGTGGTATATGGTCAGTTATTCAACTCGCTAAACCACTAATTGAAAGTATACAACTAAGTTTAAAGACATTAAAAGAAAGCTCTGATAATATTTCATTGGAAGAAAGAGATCTCCCTATCAATTACGTTTTTATGGCTATTATAGCAATGCTAATACCAATTGCTCTTACTTATTTTGGAATAATAGGTTCTTGGACATCAGCAATTATTTTATCATTTGTAATGTTAGTATTTGGTTTTCTTTTTTCTGCAGTTGCAGCGTATATGGCAGGTGTTGTTGGCTCGTCCAATAATCCAATTTCTGGAGTGACAATAGCTACAATTTTATTTAGTTCTTTATTAATCATTACTTTTTTTGATGTTGACTCTTCCAAAGGAGCCGCAGCTGCAATTTTAATTGGTGCAGTTGTGTGCTGTGCTGCTGCAATTGGAGGTGATAACCTTCAAGATCTTAAAACTGGTAATATTGTTGGTGCAACGCCATGGAAACAACAATTAATGCAATTGGTTGGTGTTTCAAGTGCTGCTTTAACACTTGGAATAGTTTTAACGCTTCTGCATGAAGCATATGGAATAGGAAGTTCTGATTTACCAGCTCCTCAAGCTGTTTTGATGACTAATGTAGCAAATGGAGTTTTTGCAGGTAATTTAGAATGGGGAATGATATATGCTGGTGCAATTCTAGGGATTATTATCATTTTAATTGATCAATACCAAGCTTATCGAAAAGCAGATTTTAGAGTACCAATATTAGCTGTAGCAATTGGAATCTATCTTCCAATTGAATTAACTCTTCCTATTTTCATCGGAGGAATGCTGAACCATATTGCAAGTAAAACTGCCTCTGAAGAGGGCAAAAATAATGGGTTATTAATAGCTTCTGGTTTAATTACAGGTGAGGCATTAATGGCTATTTTCATTGCAATACCACTATTCTTTGATAAAAACTATTGGCCTTCCTTAACTTTATCGTCACCTTTTGATGATTTAGTCGGAATAGGAATAATATCAATTATTCTTTATAGATTATTTTTAATTGCAAGAAAATAACTAGAAACCGCTAATAGTAAATTTAGTCCTATTTTCAAGTTTCTTACTTTGTCTAAGAACTTCATCATATGAACTATAGTGTTCACTTCTTACATAATATATCATTCTACCATTTTTGAATACTTGATCAATTCGAATATTCTTTATTTTTTCTTCACTGAGCGAATCTTTTAACACTTGAGCATTTTCAATGGAGGAAAATGCACCAAACTGAATAAACCAAACTCTCTTTTGATTTAAAGAAACATTTTTTTTCATGGTTTTAGTTTTTTTCGAGGATAATAGTTTTTGATAAACTTTTAATGAATCTGTCTCCCCTGCAGCATTTAAAGATTTGAATAAAAGATCTTTAGAAGACTGATTCTTAAGGTGAAATGGTGCATTTAAATTAAAATCTTTAAAAATATTTGATGATGTTATATAAGAACCTTTTGCATAAAAAATTTCGGCTTTTTTGAGCTTAGAAAGCCAAACATAATCTGAATCTTTATTAGTATTAATTATTTCCTGGTAAATTTTTAAAGCTTCTTCAGCATTGGTTAGTTTAATTGCTTTTTCATAAAGTAAATCTAAATCTTTATTTTGAGCAACCAACTGTGTTGATAAACAAATAAAAATAAATATACTATTGAATAATTTCATCTTTAATCATTTCGTTACATAATGCAGAAATAGACTTTCTTAACTCGAAACTTTTGGAATCTAATTTTAATTTATTAAGCCTAATAGAATGACAAGAATAATTACTTTTCATAAATCTATCTACAAGCTCATTTGCATCGTTTATCTCATTTTTTTCTAAAAGAATATCTACCAATCTATTCAAAGCAAAGCCATCAAAATCATTATCCAAAAGATTTCTATATAAATCTTCAACTTCATCATATTGCTGATTATCAAATAATATATTTTCTATTCTATTATAAGCCATTGTTCTTTGAGAAGGGTTATGTTGCGCATATAACTTGTAATAAGAAATTGCTCTATCAGCATTATCTTTGTTATGATTTGCAAGCTCTAAAGCAGATTCGGGATAAATATTTGAAGCATTTGCACTTTTTTCGAGATAATGAACATAATTTTTGATTTTGTCTTTTGACTTATAATCCATAGCAATGTAGTAGTTCAACATAGATTCGTCATTTTTTTTATGATTAATATCTACATTCATTAATTTTTTTTCATACTTCAAAGCTTCTTTCCAATTTTTATTATCAGTTGCAATATCTTTTAGTTTTAATAAAGCCCATTTATTCGATGATTCCATAGATAAGATATTGTTTAATTCTTCTTCTGCTTTTACAGAATTACCATCTTTTAAGAAGTCTTTTGCAAGAGCTGTGTGTGCTTCGATTTTTTTTATTTTTGAAATCTGAGGCCTCAGAACAACTGTTTGATGAATTTTAATAGCTTGTTTAACATCCTTATCCCTTACAATATCACCAAGTAATAAATAAGCATCTATATTGTTAGAATCTTTAGAAATAATTTCTCTTAAGAGATGATATGCTTCATCCTTTTTTCCATTTACAAGCGCTTTTAATGCATTGTTAAAAGCTTCGGTATCAGTAGGTATATTTTTTGATCGGTTGTTGACTAAAAAGAAAACAATTATGGCAAGAACAATTAATAAAATAATAAAAATTTGAAAATTACTCAGAGATAAAAATTCCAAAGGATTACTCCTTATCGGAAAAACTAAATTCTTCGCCGACAGCGACATTTCTTAAGCTATCAAGTTCCTCTGAAATTTCTTTATTTGATTTAACTAGCTTAGAAATTTCTGACCTGTAAGAAAAAACTGACTTCAAAGAAATTATATAACCAATTATTACTCCCACCATTATAAATCCTATAAAAGCCAAGTAACCAGGTATGTCATACCCATTATCTCTAAAAAAATATATAGTTATTGTTTCACTATTCTTATCAAATAGCAAGAAAGTTCCAGCTAAAAGACTCAAAATAAATAATACTCTTAAAATTCTAAACATTAGGCTCCTGTTATTTCTTTACCATGCAAAATTACACCTGTTGCACTAGCGATTTGTACCGGTACAATATCTTTAATATTACTATTATTTTTTTCAATTATCACCCATTCATTAGAATCAGTTCTACCTGCCCAATGTAGATTTGATTTTTTACTTTCTTTCTCAATTAAAACTTGCTGAAAAGTTCCAACCATCTCTTGGTTTAATTCCAAGGTATGTTTCCTTTGAAGAACAAGCATTTCATCAAGGCGTACTTTTTTAACATCTTCTGATACTTGATCAGAAAATTGTTCAGCTTTTGTATAAGGTCTTGGTGAATATTTGAATGTAAATGCTGAATTAAACTTTATGGCTTCCATCAAGTCTAATGTTTCTCTGTACTGTTCATCTGTTTCACCTGGAAAACCGACTATAATGTCCGTCGAAAGACCGCAATTTGGCATAATTTCTCTAATCTTCATTGCCATATCATAAAAATGTTCTCGAGTGTAAGTTCGATTCATTCTTTTAAGCACTTCATTTGATCCTGACTGCATTGGAAAATGAACATAGTTACAAATATTTTTTCTTGAAGCCATCACTTCAAGCAATTCCACATTTATATCTTGAGGATGAGGAGACGTATATCTAATTCTTTTAACTCCTTCAATATCTGATACTGCAAGTAATAAATCAGAAAAAGATTTCCCTTCATATTTATATGAATTTACGTTTTGTCCAAGAAGGGTTATTTCAATAAAACCTTTATCTACAGCTTTTTTGACCTCTTCAACAATACTTTCTACGCTTCTACTGCGCTCTCTTCCTCTAGTAAATGGAACAATACAAAAAGAACAAAATTTATTGCATCCACGCATTATTGATACCCAAGCATTAAATGTATCCCCTCTATTTGGGAAAAGGTTTTCATAAACCTCATGCCTTGAAAGTTTTGTATCAACAATACTTTTATTATCGGTAATGTGCCTATTAAGCAGATCAGGAATTTTTCTGTAGGAATCAGGACCAAGAATTATATCTACATAAGGTTTATTCTTAAGTAGATCATCTTTCAAATTTTGTGCCATACAACCCAAAACACCAATAATTAAATGAGGCTTATTTAATTTAATTTTATGAAGATTTCCTAATTTTGAATGCACTTTAGTTTCAGCATTTTCTCTAATGGCACATGTATTTAAGAAAATTGCATCAGCTTCATCATAATCAGCAGTTTTTTCAAGTCCAAGATTAGTTAAAATACCTTCAACAAGCTCTGAGTCTGCAACGTTCATTTGACAGCCATATGTTTGGATAGCAAATTTCTTAATAACAGAAGAATTCATTAATCAATATATCCTGTGAAAAAATAGTTAAGCGGATCAACTGTTTTGTTATTTTTGTGAACCTCGTAGTGTAAATGAAAACCAGCAGCTCTTCCACTATTACCAGATTTACCGATCTTATCGCCCCGTTTAACTTTCTGTCCTTTTTTAACATTTATTTTCCATAGATGTGCATATACTGTCTCATATCCATACCCGTGGTCAATTTTTATATATCTACCCCATCCTGAATCATACTGGGCTTTTGTTACTACTCCATCTCCTGTTGCAACTACATCGGTATTTAAATTAACTGGAAAATCAAGACCAGAATGCATTCTTCTTTTTCCATCGATAGGATCTGTTCTATAACCATATTTTGAACCTATATAACCTTTAACAGGAGAAATTGATGGAATATGTCTATACATGGTTTCATTTGATTTTATTTTATTAAAAATAGTGTTGTAACTATCTTTTTGAATATTTACAGCAAATGCTAAGGAGTCTACTCTGTCTTTAAGAAGCATTATTGTACTATCATCGATTTCTTCAATAGGTAATACTTCTTCTACCGAACCTCCAACGCCTTGAGCTTTAACATCATCGCTTAATGGTGCTAAAGTAGCATAAGTTCTAAGCTCTAAATCTTTTTCTTCAATTTGCTTTAACTCATCTTCAAGTTTTGCAATTTTATCAAGAAGTTCCTGTGAAACCTCAGAATATTTTTCATCAGTTTCTTTTAATTTAATCTTATAGTATTCATCAGAAAACTTTAAAGATAATGAATAGTTTAAACCAATGAAAGCAGCAATAAAAACTCCCAAGAAAATAAGAACATTTGATAAAGAAAAGTTAATTTGATGTAGCTTTTCTGAAGAAAGGAATTGAAATGAAAATTTCTTTTTATTCATTATTAGTAATCTCTTTATCTTTCAAATCATCTTCATGATTAATTTCTTTTTTAATGTCAATAATATTTGATTTGATAGATTCAATGCTATCAATAATGGCAAGATATCTTTTGTCACCAACGAAATTTAGAACATTCTTTTCTTTTGTCTTAGAAAATACATATAAACCAAGCTTGACATAGTGGCTAGATAACTTTCTTTCTAACTGAAGAACATCAATTCTTAGCTTTGATGTATGAGTAAATTCCTCAGCTTTTTCAGAAGCAACAATACTCCATTCTGTGATATTCTTTTTTAGATCTTCCCAAAAATTTGCCATAGTTCAGAATTTAATAGAACCAAGATAGATAGCAAAGATTAAAAGATGCTCCCAATTTCTTTGAAATCGGGAGCGATCTTTCTTTTATGGTAGCCAACCAAAATTATTCAAAAATACCTTTTAAAAGCGTTGAAATACTTTTTCGTATCCCACTCATATCTTTAATCTGAAGAGAAGAAGATTTGTCTTCAACATTATGAATTGGCCAAGCCAATAATCCAAACAATGTTATAAATTCTCTTCTATCCTCCAAATTTTCTTTGAAAACAATATTATTTATCTTCATAAAGTCTACAGGAATATCTTTAAAATGTTTTTTGAAAAGTAAATCTAAATTTTTAATCTTTGATCCACCTCCAGCAATCTTAATTCCAGATTTAAAATCAGTTATTGAGCATCCAATACTTTTTACTTGAACCTCTATTTGATCAATTATATCCTCGAATCTAAATTCAACTATTTTTGAAATTTCTTTTTCATTAATATTCTTCTTTAAATCATCATTTGGAATTTCAACTTCTATTTTTTTTGATTCATCTGCAAATTCAGAAAATGCAGAAACATAATTTACTTTTAATCTTTCAGCCTCACTTAGGGAAGACTGAAGATATGCGGCCATATCCTTAGTAACCAATCTTGATCCTAAAGGAATGACCTTTGAATGAATTAAATAATTATCTTTAAATATTAATATATTAGTTTTATCTGAACCTATATCTACAAATATGACTCCTAAGTCCTTCTCATCGCGTGTCAAATTTGATGAGGAAGCTGCATAACCGTCGAATACAGGAAAAGGTTCAATACTTAAGTCTTCATTAAAACAATGATCTAACTGTGTTAGATTATAATTTCTAACGTGAATGACATGAGTTTTAGCATCAATTGACTTACCAATCATTCCTATAGGATTTCTAATTAATGGAGAACTTCCAATATAGTACCCTTGTTCAATATTATGTAATACATATCGATCGGAAGAAACTTGAACATCAGAACATTGATTGAGTAGTTTTTGTTTTACTTCTTCATCAATATCAAAATCCATGTTTTCCCTTGAGCGTATTCTTGTAGAAGAATTAATTGATCTTATTCCTCTTCCAGAAACAGATACCCATGCATCTTCATCAATATTGATTTTTGCATCTTTTTCCATTTTTTCAATCAAAATTTCTAAATGCGATAATAATAAGTCTTTATCTATGATATCTCCACAATCTATACTGTCACTTTGAATTTCTGCTAAAGATAAAACTTCTATTTTTCCATCTGGCAAAATTCTTCCTACAGCACTTTTAATACTATAAGAGCCTAAATCAAACGCTATTTGAATTTTATTTCTCATTAAGCTTCTTTTACAATTATTTGTTTACTGTATCTCAAGTCTATGTATTTAAAATCTTTGATATTTTTTTCTTCTTTCAAAGTTTCTTGAAATGAACTGAGATATTTTATTTTATCTTGAAGATTCTTACTTCCTAAAACTATTCTAGTTTTTCCATTTTTGAGGATGATTTCGTATTCACTATTTTCATTGAAAACAAATTCAGAAATTTCATCATAAATCATTGAATAATTATCCTTTGTATACCTAATTAATGCAACTGAATTCAAAACATTTGTTGAGGTGGTTGTTGAGCCTTTTGGATAAAGTTCTGGATTTGATTTAAAATTTGTTAAAATGGGTAAGGATAAATCACAATATTCTACAGGAAGGCAAACACCTTCTGAATCTAAAATTATTAAGTCATCGCTATTTATCAATGCTATTGGTTCCCTCTCATAAATAGTAATATCAATTGTATTTGGAAACTTTCTTGAAATTTTACAATCAATAATATGATCAAAACTTAAGATTTCATCTTTGTAGTTTTTGAGGTCGCCATTAAAAATGTTATATGACATCATGTCATTACTTTTTTCTTCAATTATAGATTGATCAAAAAAAGTAGTTCCATAAATATTTACTTCTTTTACTTCATAAATTTTCTTGAAATCAGCCCAATTTAACGACAAAACGCAAAGTCCAACGATGACTATGAAAAATATTATAGAACTTGTTAAAGATATATAGTTTTGCTTTAACATAGCTCCTCAATCTCATCATTATCAAAACCAATTAACTTTACCTCTAAAGAAAGATTTATATCAAATTGCTTTTTAACTTCTCTATGTGCTTTTTTGATTAGTTTTAGCATATCACTTGAAGATGCATTGCCTTCATTTATAAAAAAATTAGCGTGTTTTTCAGAAATCTTTGCTCCACCTATACTATGGCCTTTCAAACCCGCATCATCTAATAGTTTTCCTGCTGAATTATTTTTAGGATTCTTGAATAAACTACCAGCTGATCTTTTGTCGAGTGGCTGTGAACTTGTTCTACCAATTTGAGCCTTAGAAAAGTTTTCTTTAATTAAATCTTTTTTAGCTTTTTTTAAATTAAACTCTGCTGATAATAGAATATCATTATTATTAAATGATGAATTTCTATATGAAAAATTGATATCTTTTTTAGGTACTTTTTTCAGCTCATTCTTTGAATTAATCAGTTCAACATTAATCAAGTTTTCAGAAATCTCTCCTCCCCAAGCACCTGCATTCATTATTAAAGCTCCTCCTAATGTTCCAGGAACACCATTTAGATTTTCTAAACCAATTAAATTATTTTTAACTGCTAACCTTACAATCTTCCCAAGCATGGCACCACACTCTGCATATAAAATATTTTCATTTAAACGAACTTCATTTAATGATTTTTTTAAAGAAATAACTGCTCCTCTTATACCATTATCACTTACCAGGATATTTGAACCTGATCCCAATATTGTTACATTAGTTTTATTTTCATTAATTATTTCAATTACACTTATTAAATCTTTTTTACTTTTAGGAAAAATCATCAAATCAGCTGGACCACCAATACCATAAGTTGTATGCTTTTTGAGCGGTTCATCAACTAAACACAATGAAGATGAGTTATTTTCAATTTTTTTAATAATATTTTTAATCATTAAAGTGTTTTCCCAGTTCTTCTGCAAATCTCCAAATATTTCCTGCTCCCATTGTTAAAAAAATATCTTTATCGCTTGCGATAGATTTTACTTTTTTAACTATTTCATTCAATGGTACAAAGGAGACATTTTTATGACCTAATCTTAGCATTTCATCTATAATTAAATTTGAGCTTATTGATTCATCATAATTTTCTCTAGAAGCATAAATTTCAGTTATCATAACATTGTCTGCTTTCATCAAAGCTTTTGCAAAATCCTTATAAAACTCTTTTGTTCTTGAAAAAAGATGCGGTTGAAAAACAACATTTAGATTTGTGTCCCAATTTTCTTTTACAGTTTCGACTACGTTTTGAACTTCAACTGGATGATGCGCATAATCATCAACGATCATAACATTTTTATTTGCCTTTATATCAAACCTTCTTTTTACTCCTCCAAAATTGCTTAATGCGTTACAAGCCTTCTCAATATTGATCCCCATGGTTTCACAAACTGCTAGTGCAGCAAGAGCATTGTAAACATTATATCTCCCTGGAACTGAAAGATTTACAGAGAATTTTCTGTCTTTAATCTTTGCATTGAAAGAAACTTTTCCATTTTTTTGTTGAATATTGTCTGCTTTGATATCAACGTCTTTATTTTCAATTCCATATGATATTAAAGGTTTATCAATTCTTTTGATAATTGATGCAACATTACTTGAATCAAGGCAAGCACACACAGAACCGTAAAATGGAACAGAATTAGCAAATTGAATAAATGTTTCCTTTAAATCTTCAAGATCTTCATAACATTCAATGTGCTCGAAATCTATATTGTTGATTACAGCAATTGTAGGACTTAAATGAAGAAGGCTCTTGTTGTACTCATCAGCTTCAACAACAAAAGTATCTCCACTACCAAGAGCTGAATTAGACTCTAATGACTTAACTACACCACCAACAATAATAGTTGGATCTAATTCTAAAGCTTTTAAAATACTTCCAACCATTGATGTTGTAGTAGTTTTTCCATGAGTTCCTGAAATTGCAACAGTAGAATTATTTAATTTAGCTATTTCAGAAATCATTCTAGCTCTTGAATAAACTAACAAATTTTTAGATAAAGCATTCTTTAGCTCAACATTATTTTTGGGGATTGCGTCTGAATAAATAACTAATTCAGAATCAGAAATATTTTCTGCATTATGACCAATTGTAACATGTATTCCCAGTTCTATAAGCCTTTTAACATTTGGAGAATCAGAAATATCAGACCCAGTTACTAAAAAACCTTTATTTTTTAAAAGCTCTGCTATCCCACTCATTCCAATTCCACCAATACCAATGAAATGCACTTTTTTTATGCTATAAAGCATACTTTTTCTCCAAAATAAAGTTTGAGATTATTGATAGAGTATCAGGAATAGCAATATTCTTGAAATTGCTTTTCATCGAATCTAGAATTCTATCATTTTGAGATAAATTTTTTAATGTAGACACAAATACATCCTCATTAAAATTATCCTCTTCTATTAGCTTTGAGCATAAATTATCTTGAAGGTATTTAGCATTATAATGCTGATGATTTTCAGAAGAGTACTTAAATGGAACTAAAATTGATGGTTTTTTAAATTTTATTAACTCAGCAATCGACATTGCACCAGCTCTAGATAAAACTAAATCTACATTTTGATATATTGCAGACATTTGATTGCAATAATCATATATAATAATATTTTTTTGTTCTAAATGTTTTAAAGATTCGTAATTATTTTTTCCAACTATCCAAACAATATTGATAAAATCAAGTGAACCGCTCTCTAAAGCAATTTTAATTTTTTCATTAAGAAATTTTGATCCTTGGCTTCCTCCAAATACTAAAAGCGTTTTTTGATTTTCTGAAACATTTAAAGTGATATTTTTTGTGCTTGAAATAAGAATTGGATTACCAGAATAAATATTATTTGATTCCTTCAAAAATTTTTCAGCATTCTTAAATCCTAAAAAAACAGCTTTTGCTTTTTTACTAAATATTTTTGTTACAATACCTGGATATGAATTTTGTTCATGTAGCAGGTATGGAACTCTCAGTATCTTAGCTACCATTAATGGTAGAAAGGAAGAATATCCACCTGTAGAAATAACTAGATTTGGTTTTTGTTTAATAAAAAATATTACAACGCTAAAAAATCCAAAAATGATATTGATAAACAATTTTAAATTTTTAAGAATAAATTTAAAAGTTAGCTTTCTGTTTAGTCCAGAAATTGTAATCAGTTTATATTCAATATTTTCATTTTCTATTTTTGAATTTTCTATACCTTTTTTAGCTCCGACATAGGAAAAATTAAAATCTGACTTTGAATAAAGATCTTTTTTTATTGCCATAAGAGGATAATAATGTCCTCCGGTTCCTCCACCGCATAACAGAATATTCATTTTAGACATTAACTCTTAATCTCCATCTTTTTACATTAAGCTTTCTTTGAGCTTTACTAATATTCAAAAGTATTGCAATCATCATCAGGTTTGTAATCAATGATGAACCACCATAACTGATAAATGGAAGAGGGACTCCAGTTACTGGAACTAATCCTATAACTACTCCAATATTTATAAAAGCATAAATTGTAATACTTAAACCAAATCCAATTGAAAGCATGATTCCAAAAATATCATTTGATCTTTTTGAAATTTGAACTGCTCTATAAAAAATAATATAATAAACTAGCATTAATAGGCTTCCTGCAACAAAACCTAATTCTTCTCCAATTATTGCAAAAATAAAATCAGTATGTGTCTCTGGTAAATAAGAATACTTTTGAATGCTTTCTCCAATACCCATCCCAGATAATCCTCCTTGTTTTAAACCTATTAATGCTTGATTTGATTGATATCCTATACTTGCTGAGCTTGTTGGATCCATAAATGATAAAATCCTTCCTAATGCATAATTTTTCTCATTCAAAATGAATATTCCCATAGAACCTACAGAAAGAACACCTATTGTTAGCAACTGAATAAAGGATGCCCCACCAACAAACAACATTGCATATGCAATGATTAACAGGATCAAAGTTGTTGAATTATCTGGCTGAATAATAATCATAAAAGCAATTGGCAGTATTGCTAATAAAGGATAAAAAATACCCTTAACAAATTGTTTCATGTATTTATAATTATTGTCAATGTAGCTAGCCAAAAATAATATTACAGAAAACCTTGCTATATCAGATGTTTGAAACGAAATAGGACCAATTGAAAGCCATCTACAGGAATCACCATTACACCCTTGAAATTGAGTGTAAACCAACAAAAGAAAAGATATAAATAATAAGTAAGGAGATATAAGTTGTAATTTTCTGTAGTTAATTTTTGTAAAGAAAATAAAGATAAAAAATGCAGGTATTAACTTAATCATTTGACTGACTAAAAAATATGTTCTTGATTCCCCACCAGTTATCTCTAAAGATTTAACCCAACTCGCACTAAAAAGCATAAATAATCCAAATGATATTAATGCAATAACAGACATAAATAATAATCTGTCTTGTTTCTGCTCTTTAATATTCATGCATAAAACCTTTCAATTATTTTTTTGAACTTAATTCCTCTTTGTTCATAATTATCAAACTGATCAAAACTAGAGCATGCAGGTGAAAGTAAAACAACACTGCTTTCAATTGCACTTTTAGCAGCAATTTGAACTGCATCTTGAAATTTCTCAATTTTTTCTATTTCTATTTCTGTAGAAAGTGAATCATGAATTTTATCTCTTGATTCACCGTAAACTATAATTTTTAAGATCTTTTTCTTGAAGAATAAAATTTCAGAAAAATCATCTTCCTTTGCAATTCCTCCAAGAATTAAAATTATTTTTTTTGAAATTGATTCAATTGCTTTTATTGCTGAATCAATATTTGTTGACTTTGAATCATTGATAAAATCTATACCGTTTTTTGAATAAAAACATTCAAACCTATGCTCTAATCCTTCAAATTCACTAATCGCTTTACAAATATTATCTTTTTTAATTCCAACTTTATTTGCTATTTCTGTAGCTAGAATAATATTTGATATATTATGAATACCCTTCAGTGATATTTTGTCAATATTAAGTGACATGCTATAATCATTTGAGCAAATTTTATTTTTATCTAAGAAGTAGTTACCTTTTTCTTTTGTAATAGAAAATGGGGTGAGACCTAAATTGCTATTATGAACTTTTTCGCTCAACATTTTGTCATCATAATTAAAAAGACAATGTTTTGCATTTTCAAATATTTGTAGTTTTGTTTTGAAATACTCATCAAAAGAGCTATATCTATCCATATGGTCAACAGAAATGTTAAGAAACACTGAAATTTCTTTTTCTAGACTCGTACAATGCTCAAGTTGAAAACTTGATAACTCTAAAATACAATAATCATAATCATTAGTGTCATACAGTTTGTTTTCTAATACGATTTTTGAGAACGGAATACCAATATTCCCAGATTTTAAAACATTTTTTTCTTTACTTAGAATTTCAGTGATGAGTGATACTGTGGTTGTCTTACCATTTGTACCAGTAATGCAAATATTCTTTACATTTGATAGATTTCCAGCAAATTCGATTTCGCTAATTACTGGAATTTTAGAAGCTTTAATTTGATGCATAATTTCAATATCATTCGATATTCCTGGAGATTTAATTATTAAATCTGATTTTAAAATTTTGTTTGAATGCTTACCAATTTCTACGTTCGCACCTAAAATTTTCAAATCGTCAATAAACTCAGTTTTAACATTAGCACTTGAATCAGATATAAAAACATTATAATCCATACTTTTAGCTAACTTAGCTGACCAATAGCCGCTTTTACCTAAACCCAGAATACCTATATTTTTTGTTTGCAATGTCATCGATTTTGTTTTCTTATATATGCTGGAACATCCAAATCAGCACTTTGATCAAAATCATCAAATACTAAAGTTGGTCCATCATTTTCCTCCTCAAATATCTCATCATCTAAAGTATTTTCATTTTTTTGATTATAAAGTGTAGTATTTGAAGATTCCATAAGATCGTTTGTATCTTGATGAAACTCATTTTTTTGAATTTCTTTTTTATAACTTATTTCTTCAATTGGCGTACGATTAAATCCAGTTGCAATAACAGTCACTTTAAGCTCGTCATCCATATTTTCATCAACAACACAACCAAAAATAAGGTGAACTTCTTGACCTGCTTCTTCATATATAAGCTTTGTTGCAGCATCTACTTCTCGCATTGTCATTCTTTTATTTCCTGTAACATTTACTAAAGCTGCTTTTGCACCTTTAATTGATTGATTGTCTAATAAAGGACTACAAATTGCTTGTTGGGCTGCAAGAACAGCTCTTTCCTCTCCTCTGGCTGTTCCAGTGCCCATAACTGCATCTCCCATTCCACTCATAACAGTTTCAACATCTGCAAAATCAATATTTACATTTCCTTGTTTGTTGATTAAGTCTGAGATGCTCTGTGCGGCTTGTAATAATACCGAATCTGACTCAGCAAATCCCTCTTCAAGAGTTGTATTGTAATCAATCACTGATAGCAGTTTTTCATTAGGTATTACAATTAATGTGTCACAAAAGTTCCTCATTGTTGCAATCCCCTTCATAGCTGCCGACATTTTTTTTGGTCCTTCAAAATTAAAAGGTAGCGTTACTATACAAACTGTTAATATACCTAAATCTTTACAAATTTTTGCTACTACTGGCGCAGCTCCGGTACCAGTACCTCCACCCATTCCAGCTGTAACAAATACTAGATCTGAGCCAGCTACAATTGATGATACTGCTTCTTTATCATGCATAATTGCCTTTCTTCCAATTTCAGGTTTAGCTCCTGCACCCAATCCTTTGGTTAAATCTTTACCAATTTGAATTTTTGTTTCAGCAGGATTGCTATCCAAGTCTTGTGCATCAGTATTTATTGCAATAAACTCAACTCCATCCATTCCGGAAGTTATCATTCTATTTATGGCATTTCCTCCTGCTCCACCTACCCCTAAAACCTTAATTCTAGCTTTCTGTGTTGAAAATTCATCAAATTCAAATAACATTATTATCTCCTTATTCTTTTAGCTCTGCTTTTAAAATACAGATTGATTTTTTTTCTACTTTTGTTCCTGCCTCAATACTTTGACTAACAATTAATCCTCTTCCACTTATTTGGGGTTTAATTCCTACTTTTTTTAGTTCTGAAAATGCATCTCGAACAGTTTTGCCAACTAAATTTGGCATTTTTACGTACTCAATTTTTCTATCAAAGTTTTTCTGAATTAAAATTGGTTCATTTGTATTTTTTTCTTTTTTTGATCTTGAAATTGTTATTGATTTATCAATATTTATTACTCTATCCATAACAGATTTAAAAACTGGAGCAGCAGACATTGAACCCCAGTGTAAATTTCTAGATGCATCAGGATTATCAAGAATGATTAAACATAATAATTGAGGATTTTCTTTAGGAAAAAATCCAATAAAACTAGATCTAAATTGGTCTTCCGAATACTTTCCATCGACTAATTTTTTAGATGTTCCTGTTTTTCCAGCTACATTCCATCCAGATATATAAGCTTGTTTACCGCTACCATGTTCAACAGTATGAGTAAGCATAGATTTTAATTTCTCTGCATTTGATTGTGATAAAATTCTTTTTTTTGTATTTCTTTGATTTTTAATAATTGTATCATCATATTTTTCGATTTTTTCAACTACATAAGGCTTTAATAAAAACCCTCCATTTGCAATTGCTGCATATGACATCGCAATTTGTAAAGGAGTTGCTGATATTTCATATCCAATGGGAATGCTGTGCATTGAAGATAAGCTCCACTTTGAAGGATCTCTAAAAATTCCTGAAGGTTCTGTTGAAGGGTCAAAACCAGTTTTTGTACCATAACCAAACTCTCTAGCTTGGTTATAAATACTTTTTTTACCTAAATATTCTGCAATTTTAACAGTTCCAATATTGCTTGAATATGCCATAATTTCCTGAACATTAAGCACTGAATGAGGTTCAGAATCTTCGATCATTTTAATATTATGAAAATTATAAGGTCCTTCAACATTATATTCGTCTGTCAAAGATATATCATCTTCTAAAGCAGCTGCCATAGTTACAATTTTAAATGTAGATCCTGGCTCAATCAAATCAGTTACAATTTTATTTTTCTGAAACTCTACATTAAAATCGTTTGGAAAATTTGGATTATAATCTGGAAGATTAACCATTGATAATATTGCACCAGATTGAGGGTCTAAAATTAATCCCATTGATGCACTGGCTCCCACTTTTTCCATCTGGGTAATTAACTCATCTCTAAGAATTGCTTGATATTCTTTATTTATAGTTAAAGTTATATTTGCGCCGTTCTTTGCTTCTTTAGACGGTAAGGTTGGATCAGAAATTTTTATTCCTAAACCATTCCTCTTGAGAAGTCTAGATCCACTTACTGGTTCAAGATATTTATTATATTTGGACTCTAATCCAGAAATACCTTTATCATCTATATTGGTAAAACCAACTATCTGAGAAACCAAATTATCTTCTGGATAATATCTCTTAAAACTTTTTTTAATAATTAAAGCATTAGGATACTTTTTTTGAAGTTTTTCACAATTTTTATTTGTTTTCTTTTCAAGCTCAATATAATCTCGTCCAACATTAATTTTAGACAAATAAAGCTCTTTATCTGTTCCAGTGCAATCAGATAAATCGTTTAAAAAACTATTGGTATTTGAAATTTTATTTGAATGAATACCTATTCTATAAAAAGTTAAATTTTGTGTAAGGTTTCTTCCATTTATATCAAAAAAATTTCCACGCAAACCTTTAATAGTTTCAACTTTGATTCCTTGAGGACTATTAAGCTTATTAATAATCTGAATATTAAAAAGTCTAAAGCCAAAACCTACCCATGTAAGCATAATAGCTATGTGAACAAAAATTATTCTATTTTTGAATTTTAAATAGTTTTTAGTCATTTATTTTAATAGTTATAGTTTCAGGATTACTTGAAACAAGCCCAATTTCTTTTGCTCTTTTTGAAATAATATCAGCTCGCTTCATTCTTTCTACTGAATTTTTTTTAATAGTTAACTCTTCATTAAGCTTAACTAATGTTTGCTTGTTGAAATCAATACTTGATTGTGTTTTATCTGCTTCGATAAATGATGCTAAATAAACAGCAATTGTTAAAACCAAAATGACAAACATAAATACCCATTTTAAGTTTTCTCTTTTTTGTTTTTCAGCTTTACTTAATCTTCTCTTTTTAGCCAATTTTTTCTCCTACTCTCATTTTCGCACTTCTAGCTCTTTTGTTTATGCTTACTTCTTCATTAGAAGGTGTAAGGGGTTTCTTAAAAATCAACTCAATTTTCTTTTCATGTTTCAAATCTTTAAGTTTGTGTTTAACAATTCTATCTTCGACCGAATGATAACTAATAATCACTACTCTTCCTCCAGGATTGAGCAAATTGATAAAATTATCTAAGAATTCATTCAAATGACTTAACTCGTCATTCGCAGCTATCCTAAGAGCTTGGAAGATTCTAGAATATGTTTTTAATCTAAATTTGTACGGTGTTACTCTATCAACAATTGATGTAATTGACATTACATTAATCTCACCCTTTAAATCCTTTATTTTTTTTGCGATTTTATATGCATGTCTCTCTTCCCCGAATTCCTTAAAAATTTTTGTTAACTCATTAAGATCATTTTTTTGAATTATTTGTTCTGCTGTATAGTCTTTAGAATTACAATCGAAGCGCATATCGAGTGAAGATTCATACTTATGTGAAAATCCCCTACTGTTATCCTCTAGTTGAAAAGACGAAAGTCCTAAATCCAAAAGAATTCCATCGACAGCTACAATATTTAAGCGTTCTAATATATCTTTTAAATTTTTATAACTATCATTGAACACCTTGATATTTTTATGAGTCGACAGTTGTTTTTTTGCTAAAGAAATTGAATTTTTATCTCTGTCAATTCCAATTAGTAATCCTGAATTAATTTTCTTGAGAATACATTCAGAATGTCCACCTAGGCCTAAGGTTCCATCAACATAAATTCCATCTTTCTTGATTTTTAAATTTTCTAATGACTCCATCAACATTACAGGAATATGTCTGCTTTTAGCTGATGAAGCAGTAAACATCAGATGTTTACTCTTTCAGAAAGTTGCTCATAGGATTGATCATCAATCTCTTCAGATTTATCAATTTTTCGTAGCAGATTCGGATTCCAAATTTCAATTTTATTTAAAACGCCAATAATTGTAACATCTTTTTTTATAGATGTATAATCAATTAAACTTTGAGGTAAAACAAATCTTCCTTGGGAATCAAATTTTAAAATATTTGCGTGTCTCAAATGATTTCTTAAGAATAAACGATTAGTTTTTGAAAGAGAAGAAAGTTGATTGAGTTCTTTTTGAATTAAATTCCATTCACTTATTGGGTAAATCCAGGCACACTGATCAATTCCTCTCGTTACAACAAAAGTCTTCTTATCTTTTTTTAAAAATTGCCTTCTAATAGGTGCGGGAATATTGACTCTGTTCTTAGAATCAATAGAAAACGTAAACTGTCCTGTAAATGTATATTGGCTACTCATAACAAAATAAGGGAATTTAACCCACTATTAACCACTTATGTTACGATATAGAGCAAGTTTATGTCAATAAAAATTATAGAAATAAAGGAAAAAAATTATAATTAATTTTTGGGTAAATATTTTTTGATAGTAATTGAAAAAGGATTCGATTTTAAAACAACTTCAACAGGAAAATCATTTATTATATTTTTTGAAAAGTCATTATATGAATTTTCAGAGAAAAGGATGAATTCATAATCAACTGTGTTTGCTATTAAAAAATACCTCTCTTCTCCATTCCATTGTTCTGTAAATGTATTTGATTGATTTCCTAATGAATCTTCGAAAATAAAAAATTCTTTGCCAGAAAAATTATCGTAAATATTAATGTAATTTTCAATGTTTGACTTAAATCTTATAGTAACTGGGCTTGAAATATTTTCAATTGATAAAACCTCTTCACTTCTTAAAGAATAGTATTCTATCAAATCAGATTTTGAAATTCTTAATTCATCTTCAAGATCTTTTTGTGAAATCTGACTATTTGAATTAAGTGAAAAACTTAACAAAAGAATCAAAAAAAATGATGCTATTCCAATGAAGACTGATGAGTTAAATAAATTTTCGCTATTAATTTTTTTAAAAAAATCGGACCTATTATTAGATTCATCAGGAATAAATTTTAATGACTTAGAGCTTGACTTCTGATTTAAGAAATTATCTAATTCATCTAATGCCTCATCAATATCAATACCAATTTCATTAATGTAAGCTTTAAAAAATAATTTAACATACACAGTAGGGATTTCTGCAAATTTTCCTCTTTCTAATGATTGCAAATACTTTAAATCAATTTTAGTTCTTTTTGAAATATCTTTAAGATCGATATTATTTTCTATTCTAAACTTTTTATATTTATTGTAAAAAATCATAGTGCATCGAGAATGTTTTTTATTTCGCTTTTTAAAAATTTTTTTTCAGGGAAACCTACAATATTATAGTAACATCCGTCAATATTTTTAATGAAATATTCATCTGCATCTTCAATATTGTAGGAACCAGCCTTATCTAGGACATTAAAATTATCTATATAAAATTGAATCGTTTTTTTATCTAATACTTTAAATGAAACTTTTGTGCTATCAAAAATAGTTATTTGACTATCGTAAAATGTAAGTGATAAAGCACTAATCACGTAATGAGACTTTCCAGAAAGAGATTTTAAAACTTCAAATGCATCATTTTTAGAATCGGGTTTTCCAATGATTTTATTTTCAAATTCTATAATTGTATCTCCTGAAATTACATAATCGGTTGGACACTTTTGATGAATTTTTAATCCTTTTCTCATTGAAACATCTATTACATAATCGATAGGGTTTAAATTATTGATATTATCCTCATCAATGTTTGGAATTTTAATATCAAATTTGTATCCTAATTTTTCGAGAATTTTCTTTCGTCTTGGAGAACTAGATGCTAATATAATACCCATAAAATCGTTTTTTTTTGACTAAATTTATAACAATAAAAACAAAATATGAACCAGACAGATTTAATAAAGCAAATTTATGATAATTACCTCTCTAAAATTGTTGATGCAAAAAAATTTTTTGACAGGCCATTAACATACACAGAAAAAATTCTTTTTTCTCATTTATCAGAAGATTTGCAATCTGTACCTGAAAGGACTAAAACATTTTGTATTCTAAAGCCAGATCGAGTAGCTATGCAAGATGCGACCGCACAAATGGCTTTACTTCAATTCATAAATGCAGGTATGAAGACAACAGCTGTTCCTTCTACAGTTCATTGTGATCACTTAATTACAGCTATTAAAGGAGCTGATGATGATTTAGATAACGCTCTTCTAACAAATAAAGAAGTTTATGACTTTCTTAAATCCGTTTGCGCTAAATATGGAATAGGTTTTTGGAAACCAGGGGCAGGAATAATTCATCAGACTATTCTTGAAAATTATGCTGTACCTGGGACTATGATGATAGGAACAGATTCGCACACGCCAAATGCAGGAGGTTTAGGAATGATCGCAATTGGTGTTGGAGGTGCAGACGCTGTTGATGTAATGACAGATTCTCCATGGGAAGTTAATTGGCCTGGAATTATAGGAGTTAAACTTACAGGACAGTTAAGTGATTGGGCATCTCCAAAAGATATTATTCTTAAACTCGCTGGTATTTTAACAGTTAAAGGTGGTACTGGTAAAATAATTGAGTATTTTGGAGATGGAACTGAAACAATAAGTTGTACTGGTAAAGCGACAATAACGAATATGGGTGCAGAAGTTGGAGCTACAACATCTATTTTTCCTTATGATAAAAAAATGTATGAATATCTTGAAGCTACCGATAGAAAGGATATTGCTGATTTAGCTGATAAAATTAAAGATTACTTAAAAGCAGATAAAGAAGTGCATGAGAATCCTGAAAAATATTATGATGAAGTAATTGAAATTAACTTATCAGAATTAGAACCGCATATTGTCGGACCATACAGTCCAGACTTATCAAGAGAAATTTCAGATATGCCTACTGCAGTAAAAAACAACAATTACGATGATAACCTTAAGGTTGGATTAATTGGTAGCTGTACTAATTCATCTTATGAAGACATTGAAAAAGCTGCTCATGTGGCAAAACAAGCACTTAATGCAGGATTAAAAGCTAAATCAGAATTCTATATTACCCCAGGATCAAATCAAATTAAAGCAACAATGGAAAGAGATGGCTACACAAAGATTTTTGAAGATTTAGGTGGAAAAGTTTTGGCAAATGCATGTGGCCCATGTATTGGTCAATGGCAAAGGTCAGATATTAGTGATGGTGAAAAAAATACAATTATAACATCATTTAATAGAAATTTTGCTAAAAGAAATGATGGAAATGCTGCTACTGAATCATTTGTAGCTAGTCCAGAAATTGTTACCGCACTGGCAATATCAGGAAAATTAAGTTTTAATCCCTCGAAAGATAAATTAAAACTTAATAATGGAGAAAGTTTTACTTTTGAATCTCCTATAGGCTCTGAATTACCAGAAATGGGGTTTGAAAAAATTGGAAGTGATGACTTTTTAAAGGCAGAACTTCGTCCAGATACCCAAATTGTTATAAAACCTGGAAGTGATAGATTGCAAGCTCTTGAACCTTTTGCTAAATGGGATAAAAAAGAAATGAAGGACTTAAAAGTACTTTTAAAAGCAGAAGGAAAATGTACAACTGACCATGTTTCTCCTGCTGGTCCTTGGTTAAAGTATAGAGGTCATCTTGAAAATATTTCTCAAAATATGTACTCAGGAGCCCTCAATTCATTTACAAAAACCAATGGAGAGGCAGTCAATTTAATTAATAATAAAACCGATAATATTTATGAAGTTGCTAAAACTTATAAGGAAAATAATATTGACTGGATTGCTGTAGCAGATGAAAATTATGGAGAAGGTTCAAGCAGAGAACATGCAGCAATGGAGCCAAGATTTATGGGATGTAAAATTATTATAGCTAAAAGTTTTGCAAGAATTGCACAGACCAACTTAAAAAAACAAGGTATTATTCCATTATTATTCAAAGATAAAAGTGATTATGATAAAATTGAATGTAATGATACAATTTCCACAATAAACCTTAAAGATTTTGATAATAAAACTAACTTAAAATTAAGTTTAAATAAACCAGATGGTTCTTCTGTTATTATTGATACTTTACATACTTTTTCAGAAAATCAGGTAGGTTGGTTTAAAGCAGGCTCAGCTCTAAACTTAATTGCAAAAAAATCAAATTGAACATAAATGACATAAATAAAAACTGGGACTTTATTATTGGTCTAGAGATACATGTCCAATTAGATTGCGACTCAAAAATGTTCAGTAATTGTCTTTATAAGTATGATAACTCACCAAATAGTCTTACCTGCCCTACTTCCTTAGGACTTCCGGGAGCTCTTCCTAGTATAAATCAAGCAGCAATTGAATCAGCAATCATGTTTGGTAAAGCAGTTAATGGTGATATAAGTAAAAATTTTACATTCGCAAGGAAACACTATTTTTATCCTGACCTTCCCAAAGGTTATCAAATATCCCAATTTGATCGACCAATTATATCCGGTGGTTCTGTTCCAATTTGGTGGAACGAAAAAGAGTATATAATTGAACTAACAAGAGCACACTTAGAAGAAGATGCTGGAAAATCATTTCATGATAATAAAAGCAAAATAAGTAATGTCGATTACAACAGGAGTGGCGCAGCTTTAATTGAAATTGTAACTGAGCCAGTACTAATTCATCCTGAACAAGCTAAGATTTTCATGCAACGTATTAAGCAAATCGTTAATTACATCAATATTTCAAATGCCGAAATGGAGAAAGGAAAGCTTAGATGTGATGCAAATATTTCTCTTTCAAAAAAAGGTAGTGGAAAATTTGGTGTTAAAACTGAAATCAAAAATATTAATTCATTCAGAAATGTTCAAAAAGCAATTGAATCAGAGATTTTACGCCAAAATAAAATTCTTAATGATGGAAATGATATTAAACAAGCGACTCTCACTTGGAATAACAATAAAAACGTTGCTGAGATAATGAGAATTAAAGAAAATGCAGATGATTATAGATACTTTCCTGATCCAGATCTTCCTCCAGTAAACATAGAAAAATCATTCATCGAAAATGTTAGGTCTTTAGTTCCTACGCTTCCATACGAATATGAAAAAAAATGGATGAGCGATTATAAATTATCTCTTAATGAATGCATGATTCTCTCCTCATCAAAAGAGATTGCAAAATATTTTGAAAAAGTTGTCAGCTTAGATGTATCTCCAAAAAAAGTTAGTACATGGGTTTCCACAGAACTTTTTAGATTGTTTAATGCATCAAATTCTATTTTTGATTCATCTAAAGTCAAAGCGAAAGATCTAAAAAGTTTAATTCAACTTATTGAAGAAAATAAAATTACTCAAAATTCAGGAAAAGAAATTTTAAAAGAATTATTTGAATCTGATAAAAATATTAATGAAATATTGGAAAGTGGTAATTTTGATGCATCTGATTTAGATATTAATAATATCATTGAGACAGTATTAACTAGTTGTGAAGAAGAAGTTTTAAGATATAAAAATGGCGAAGAAAAGTTATTAGGATTTTTTATTGGTCAAATAAATAAAGAAACTAGAGGTAAAGTAAATCACGAATTGATAATTACTGAACTAAAAAAGAAACTTAAAAGTTAAAATTTTTTTCCTTCTGCCATTAAATCCTTTATTACTGAATCTATACCTTTTTTATCAATAATTTTTAAACCTTTAGCAGAAACTTTGAGCGTAACCTTCTTATTAAGTGTCTCCACCCAAAAAGTCTTTTTTTGAAGATTTATGTCAAATCTTCTTCTAGTTTTATTGTGAGCATGACTAACATTATTTCCATACATCACTTTTTTTCCTGTTACTTCACAAACTCTTGACATTTTTTAACCTTTTATGTTTAAGTTCAAATTGAACAGGGGAAATTTAAACCAATAATCGTACTGAACAAACAAAAACTATATGTTTGATATAAATAAAAAAATTCAAATTGGAGACCTAAAACTCGATTTTCCATTTTTTTTGGCTCCTATGGCAGGTGTTACAGATTATGCATACAGAGTAATTGCTAAAGAATTTGGAGCTGGTGTAGTTTACTCTGAATTTGTTTCAGCGCATGGAATTATCAGAAAAAATGAAAAAACATTGAACATGATAAAGTTTTCAGAATTTGAAAGACCAATTGGTATTCAAATTTTTGGTGATACTCCAGAGGTAATGGAAAATGCAGCAAAATTAGTTTATGAAAAATTTAAACCTGATTTAATTGACATTAATTATGGTTGTCCAGTTCCAAAAGTTACAAACAAAGGTGCTGGATCAGCTGCGCTAAAAGATTTATGCTTAATGGAAGATATAACTGAGGCTGTTGTAAAAGCAGTTGATAAAATACCTGTAACAGTAAAAATGAGAGCAGGATGGAATTCTGAAAGTATTGTAAGTACCCAAGCTGGCGTCAATCTTGAAAAAATTGGAGTAAAAGCAATTACATTACATCCAAGAACAACGGTTCAAATGTATAAAGGATCAGCTAATTGGGATTTGATTAGAGAGTTAAAAGAAAATGTAGAAATTCCTGTAATTGGTAATGGTGATGTTAAAAGTATAGATGATATAAATAGAATGTTTAGCCAAACTAAATGTGATGGAATCATGATTGGAAGAGCAGCTTTAGGAAATCCATGGTTTTTTACTCAAATTAAAAAATATATGTTAAATGAAGATTTTGCGGAAATTTCAATCGATGAAAGATTAGAAATATGTAAAAAACACCTTGAGCTACTTGTACAAACTCATGGAGAAGTTGTTGGAAGTAATAATATGAAAAAGCACTTTGCATGGTATTTTAAAGGACTTAAAAGTGCATCTTTTTATCGAAAAAAATTTGTTTTAGCAAAGAATTATTCTGAAATGAAGGATATTTTGTCTAATATTAGGCACTAAAAATTAAAAGGAAAAATTATGGACAAAAATTTTAAAGCAATTAACGAACCAATAATTGATTTTGAACCTGGTTCAGAGCACAGAGAATTACTTCTTAAAGAAATTGAAAGACAATCTAGCAGACAAAAAGATATTCCAATTATTATTAATGGAAAAGAAATTAGAACTGGTAATACAAAACCTTGTACAAAGCCCCAAGATCATGGTCATATTTTAGGACATTATCATGAAGCTGGTCCAGAAGAAATTCAAATGGCTATAGACTCTTCTCTGGAAGCATGGAAAACATGGTCAAATACATCATTAGAAGAAAGAGCAAAGATTTTTAAGAAAGTTGCAGATTTAATAGCTGGACCATATAGATATAAAATTAATGCTGCTGCAATGCTAGATATTGGTAAAAGTGTCTTTCAAGCTGAAGTTGACGCATCATGTGAGCTCATCGACTTTTTAAATTTTAATATTGAATTTGCTCATACAATGCAAAATTCTTTTACTCCGATATCACCTGATGGGATGAAAAATGAATTAGAATTCAGGCCATTAGAGGGTTTTGTATTTGCAATTGCGCCTTTTAATTTTTTTAGTATTGGTGGTAATCTAGCTATATCCCCTGCCATTGTTGGTAATACTGTACTATGGAAACCAGCACCAAGTGCTGTCTATTCTGCATACTATATTATGGAGCTTTACAAGGAAGCAGGTCTTCCAGATGGAGTAATTAATTTTATTCCAGGTGATGGTCCAAGCATAGGTGATCAAGTATTGAGTCACAAGGAATTAGCTGGAGTTCATTTCACTGGCTCTACGAAAACTTTTAAACATCTTTGGAAGAAAGTGTCTAATAATTTAGATATTTATAGAAATTATCCAAAAATTGTAGGTGAAACAGGCGGTAAAGACTTTTGTATAGCGCATGAATCTGCTGATATTCAAGGCTTAGTTACGGCAATGGTCAGAGGAGCTTTTGAATATCAAGGTCAAAAATGTTCTGCCATGTCTAGAGCATATTTGCCAAAATCCAAATGGGATGAAATACACGAAAAACTAATAAGCGAAATCAAAACAATTGATGTTGGTCCACCAGAAGATTTCAAGAACTTTGTAAATGCAGTTATTGATGAAACAGCCTTTGATAAAATTTCATCTTATTTAGATTATGCTAAAACAAGTAATGATTGTGAAATATTATGTGGTGGTGGATATGATAAATCCAAAGGATATTTTGTTGAGCCAACTGTTATTTTAGCAAAAGACCCACATTTCAAAACTCTTGAGGAAGAAATATTTGGTCCAGTACTTACCATTTTTGTATATGAAAACGAAAATTGGAATGAAACATTGGAATTAATTGATAATACTTCACCATATGCTCTTACAGGTTGTGTTTTTTCAGAAGATAGAGATATTGTTGATGAAGTTAGATCAAAATTAAGATTTTCAGCAGGTAATTTCTATATCAATGATAAACCTACCGGTGCTGTTGTTGGACAACAACCTTTTGGAGGAAGTAGAGCATCTGGTACAAATGATAAAGGTGGATCAATGCTTAATTTATTAAGATGGACATCTCCAAGAACTATCAAAGAAACTTTTGAACCTCCTCATGACTACAGATATCCATTTATGGATGAAGAATAGATGAAAATTCACGAATTCCAAGCTAAAGAACTTTTATCAGATTATAATGTGCCAATTCAAAGAGGGTATGTTGTTCATTCTTCAAATGAGATTGAAAAAACAATCGGAAAAGTTCAAAATGAATTCAACTCAGATGCTGTTGTCGTCAAAGCGCAAATTCATGCAGGTGGACGTGGTAAAGGTGGTGGAGTTAAATTCTGCCCTTCTACAGAATCTGCTATTGAATCTGCTAATAAGATTCTTGGTATGAATTTAATCACGCATCAAACTGGACAAGAAGGTAAACTTGTAAATCAAATATTAATTACTGAAGCACTTGATATTGAAAAAGAATTCTACTTTGCACTAATGTTTGATCGTGCGAAAAATGCTGACGTTTTTATTGTATCTACGGAAGGTGGAGTTGATATTGAAGAAGTAGCAGAAAAAACTCCTGATAAAATTATTAAGGCCTGGGTTGATAATGACATTCACTCTCTTGATGATGCAGTTAATACAATCATCGAAGCATTAGGTCTTAATTCATTTAATGATGCTTTTGAGATTTTTACAAATATTTATAATTGCTATTCAAATTCAGACTGTAATTTGCTTGAAATTAATCCTTTAGTAATCACTAAAGACCAAAAAATTATTGCGCTAGATGCAAAAGTTGATATTGACTCAAATGCATTATTTAGACAAGAAAAAATTTCAAAATTTCATGATACTTCAGAGGAAGATCCACTTGAACTAAAGGCATCAGAATATGGTTTGAACTATATTAAACTTGATGGAAATGTTGGCTGTATGGTAAATGGGGCCGGCCTAGCAATGGCAACCATGGATATAGTAAAACATCACGGTGGCGAACCTGCTAACTTTTTAGATGTTGGAGGCGCAGCTAATGTTGACACAATCAAAAATGGTTTTAAAATTATTCTTACAGATCCCAATGTAAAATCAGTTTTGATTAATATTTTTGGTGGTATTGTAAGATGTGACAGAGTAGCCAATGGAGTTATTCAAGCTGTAAAAGAATTAAACTTAAATGTTGGGGTTGTTGTTAGACTTCAAGGAACCAATGCAAAAATTGCAAAAAAAATTCTAGATGAATCTGATATAGAGCTTATAAGTGCTGAAACAATAGATGAAGCTGCCAAAAAAGCTGTTGGGCTGGTATCATAATGTCAATACTATTAAATGAAAAAACTTCTATTTTGGTTCAAGGGATTACTGGGTCTGAAGGACTATTTCATACTCAGCAAATGTTAGACTATGGTTCTAATGTTGTTTGTGGAGTAACTCCTGGAAAAGGCGGTGAAACTGCTACAGAAAATAACTTACCAGTTTTTAATAGCATAGAAGAAGCTCAAAAAGAATTTTTAATTGATGCCACAGTAATTTTTGTTCCTCCAAGATTTGCTGCAAATGCAATTCTTGAAGCAATAAATCAAAATATTGGTTTAATTGTATGTATATCTGAAGGAATTCCTGTCAGAGATATGAAAAAAGTCAAAAGTGCTCTTGATAATTCCTCTTCAACTCTCATTGGTCCTAACTGTCCTGGATTAATAACAGCTGAAGAATCTAAAATTGGAATTACTCCTGGTTTCATTTGCAAAAAAGGTTCTATTGGTATTCTTTCTCGATCAGGAACTCTGACTTATGAGGCAATTGATCAAATTGTTAATGTTGGTTTAGGAATGACTACAGCTGTTGGAATTGGAGGTGATCCAATCATTGGATCAAGTATGATAGATATATTAAAACATTTTGCTAATGATGATAAAACTAAAGGTGTTGTAATGATTGGAGAAATTGGTGGTAGCATGGAAAATGAAGCTGCCGAGTGGATCAAAGACAATTTTAATAAACCTGTTGTATCATTTATTGCTGGTCAAACTGCGCCTAAAGGAAAGAGAATGGGTCATGCTGGAGCAATTATTTCTGAAGGATCTGAAACAGCAGATGCTAAAATTAAAATTCTAAAAAAATGCGGGGTTTCAGTTGCTAAAACAGTATCTGAAATCGGAGAAACAATGTTAAAACTAATAGAGGAATAATGAATAATACACTTGCCCTAATTAAACCTGATGCTATGCAAAAAGGAT